>Ga0182742_1000136_pt1 | contig 138731 bp, 124 predicted proteins | sample eDN5th37CBELigMG_FD_128880 | JGI IMG/M metagenome (GOLD analysis project Ga0182742, IMG submission 128880) | Enriched Miracle-Growth compost microbial communities from Emeryville, California, USA - eDNA 5th pass 37_C BE-Lig MG (version 2)... ... | reverse complement strand
TCGTCTCGTCTCCCCAATCCCGGCCAGCTCCGACGAGTCGAGCGCTACCCTCAAATCACGCCGCGCGAAGGGGTCAAAATTGGACGCCGATACGGGGTCAAATTTGCGAGCCGATTGACAGCCGTTCACCTTAACGGTGCTTTTCGTGGTCATGGGGTTGTTCAACCTCTCTCTATGTGATACCAAAAGTATTAATATGGGAGAGGTTAGGTGTCAATACTAAAAGTATCAATACGTCAGATAAAGGCGGCTCGCGCTCTTTTGGGGTGGTCGCAGGATGATTTGGCTCAGAGCTCCGGAATATCGGCCCCGACGGTGAAGCGGTTAGAAGCCGTTGATGGCGATATTGGCGGCCGTCCGGAAACCGGAGAGGCGCTCATCGCCGCCCTCGAAAAGGCTGGCGTCGAGTTCATTGCGGAGAACGGTGGCGGGGCTGGAGTGAGGTTGAGGAAGCGTTCCAGCAAGCGAGAGCGCTGATCGGCGATCCAGTAATGCAGATGGCTAAAAGTTAGTCGATTTGGTTATACCGGAACCCAGTGCCTCGCGTTAATGGTTGGGGGCTGGGGCGAGTTAGTACGATGAAGTTTTTTGTTCGATGCATTATGCAGATCGTCTTCCTCGTGATCTGCTATTCGGCAATCGCGGCGACAAAGCCACCGGGGTACGCGGAGGCCGACGCCGCGTTCTCTACATTAAAGCCAGATCAACGAGCGTTCTACGAAGTCTTGATGACCGCTGCTGGCTATTACAACAGTGTCCCGGTCGCGTCGTTCAACACACGCCTCTTTGAGGGGATCAAGCAATTCCAGGTGGAGAACGGTTATCCGCAGACTGGGATTATGGACACAGTACAGCTTGACGCTCTCTATTCGATTGCAGCCAAGAAATTTGATCTTTGGGGATTTGAGCGGATCAAGCATCCATCGCGACCCGTCGCAATTTGGGTCCCTGTGGGCTTAGGATTGACCGCTTCTCGCAGCGCCACCGGCATTGATTGGTCCGATACCGAGCAAAGAAGAATCCGTGTGAGCTTTATGTCCATCCCGGATCTGCAGGTTGGAGACAATTTTGCTGCCCTGATGAATGCGTTTACAACTCAAGATGCGAAGATTCATTATAAGGTTAGAAGGCGAGATTGGTTCGTTATCTCCTTCACGACAGCGAATGGCGTTGATGGTTACGCCAGGTATCATCAGGACGGGTCCAGTGTCACAGGATTCACACTGTTCTGGAACAACGCCAATGGCGATGTGAACGGCGATCGAATTGCGACGCTAATGTCAGGATCACTGTGGTCGGCAATGCTCGACAAGTCATTCCCGTCACCGCCTCGCAAAAACCTATCAACTGTCAACGCGCCGAGCGCTGAGCCTCGCCGGTCACCACCTCAGGCGCCGCCACAAGTATCGGAATCGAAACCAAAGCCCTCGGAGGCGCACTTTTCAAACGGCACTGGGTTCTTTGTTTCGAGCGATGGGCATCTGGTAACGAATGCTCACGTGGTCGAGAAGTGTGACGAGATCAGGATCAAAACGAGTGAAGGGGCTGTCGAGAGCGCAAAGCTATTGAATGCCGATGTGGCAAACGATCTAGCGCTTCTGAAATTGCCTTTAGCTTCGAAAAAGGCTGCGAAGATTCGAATTGGCGTCCGCTTAGGCGAAGGTGTTGCGGCTTTCGGTTACCCGCATGCCGATTTATTGTCGACGTCAGGGAATTTCACTCTAGGCAACGTCACAGCTCTCACTGGCATGGGGGACGACAGTCGTTATTTTCAGATTTCTGCGCCCGTTCAATCCGGAAACTCCGGAGGGCCGTTGATCGACACGAGCGGCAACGTCGTGGGAGTTGTCAGCGCCAAGCTCAATGCGTTGAAGGTGGCCCTGCAAGGCGGCGACCTAACGCAGAATGTGAATTTCGCGGTGAAATCGGTGATCCTGGCGACGTTCTTAAATGCCAACGGTGTCGCGACACAATCCGGCGCGGTCGCTGAAAAGCCGCTTGAGTCGGCCGACCTCGCGGATAGGGCAAAGGAGATTAGCGCCTTTGTACTCTGTAAGGGCCGCTAACCCAGTGATAATTTGATTTTTACTATCTCATGGGTAGCGCTTGAATTCTTAAAGCGAAGTCCGAGACTGAGGCGCGGATGAAGGAAGCAAACCCGTCTCGTAGATTCGGCAATTACATCTCTCGCTGAGCTGCAATTAGACTCTCGGTAATGTCCCGCGCTTGTGATAGTGCAGCGCCTTGCTCGAAACGCACATATCTCTTCCCGGTAGCATTGAGATGCTCAAATATAGCGTCATGTGGGACGATGTAGCCACCCTTTACTGAATAATCGCTGTCAAACAGCACGTGGGCGCAATGCTCGAAGAGACCGCGCTTCAGTGTTAGCGAAATTCGAGTTTCGTTCCTTGCATCGAGCGGTAAGCGTCGAGATCGAACTTCGATTCTCTTTAGCGTAGGGTGCACTAGATCAGACCCGCGATAGACTCCATTTGTATTCACCGCGGCGCCTAATGCTAAGGCAACCAGTCGTTCCGCATATGCTCCCTCTTGTCTAATCTTGTGATGGTCCCATAGTTCTTGCTCAACGGCATGTAGCTTTTGAAACAGTTCAAGCAAGCTCGGTTTGCGTGTGAGACCATTCATGGGCTGAGGGACATATTAGATTCAATGACGGCGAGGATCGGGAGCTGATTGTACGAGTGGGTCGAAACGTAAGTTAGTCAATCGGTAGAATGGTCATCGACCAGCGTGAGGCGCCAGGGTTCGAGTTGGTGCCATCCCAAGCTGTGGCGGCACTACACGCCGCCATCAACGCGATGGCGGCGACAAACATCCTCTCTTTGATCATGATGCTCAGTACCTGGGGTTCCTCGTCCCGGTCATGCCCGTATACGGGTTGTAGTTCCCCCTGCTCCCATAATTATCCATCTGCGTGCTGTTCGGGTTCGTCGCCTGGTGCGGCTGGACATAGGTGCCACGGCTCGTCGTGTAGCCGCCGACCGAATGGCTCTGAGAGTTCGAGCCGGTCCCATAAGTGCGGTATTGAGCTTGTGCGGCGGTCGCGATCAGCGCAGCGGCGCCAGCGATAATCAGTGTTTTCAGCATTGTTCTTGTCCTTCGCCCATCAGTGGGCAAAGGCACCCTGGCACCATTGCAGGTTGAGTCCAAGCGCGACGTTTGGAGGGGAGGGTGAGACCTTCCGCGCACGGCGATGGCCGGAATAGGCGGTGATCAGTCGCCATGCGTCGTTCGATACCAAGGGCGTTGCCTGTGCTGCTTGTTCAGTACTACCTAGACTCGCAATGGAGAATCAGTTCAATCATAACGTTTTATGGGAGTAGGGCTATTGCAGGTCAGATACACGCCGATACTGCGTTGGAAACAGGGTGAGCGCATCGCGCTTCAGCATTTAAGTCCCGCCGCCCGGGTAGACGTTACGCCAAATATCGTCATTACACAGTCGCAATTCGCCCCATCGAGCAAGGCGAAGCCCGGTTCAAAGACGTTGAAGAAATCTCCTCCGCCTCCCGCCGAGTATCTTGCCAAACAAATTGGAGACGCGTGGGGTAAGACGACCTTTTTCCTTGATGCATCGGACCTTGCAGGAACAGCATCGAAGCACGCATTGGAAGATATCGCGGCGAAAGCTAATTCGGCAGGCCTCTCTTTGGCGCCTTCAATCAAACTAAATGCGCCACCTGAGTATATCGCGGCTGTCACGAGGGTTGCCAAGCACGATGGACGCGGCGTCGCGTTGCGGATTTCACTTGACCAGATATCGACGGCCGCAACGTGGATGGGAGCGTGGCCGCTTCCATTTTCAGATACTGACTTAATTATAGATCTCGCAAGTAGCGTCGCGACTGTACTCGCGTTGGGTACACCGATACACGCGCCGTTTCAGTCCCTTCACCAAGCAAGCGCATGGCGCTCGATAACATTAGCGGGCGGCAATATCCCCGCTAATCTAGCCGGGTATACCGTCGGGCGAACAATGCTACCGAGGGCGGAGTTGCAGCTTTGGTCCTCGCTGAAGGGGGCCAATTTAGACTACCCGCTGCATTTCGGAGATTATGCGACCATCGGCCCGGATGCCACGACGGAAGGAATTGAAGGGCCGGTTCCCATAAACGCGAAGTACACGATCAAGCCTGACTACGTCGTATTTCACGGTGTGAGAATAAAGGGGCCCGGCGCGAAGCCACGAGATCAACAATACCGAAGCTATGCCGCTCAGATAATTGCCTTGCCTAATCGCGATTCATTGGATCATTGCTGGGGAGATCAGATGATCAACGCCATAGCCAGTAGTCCGACGTCACAGCCCGGCAGCCCGGCCAGTTGGGTTAGCTATAGCGTCAACCGCCATATCGAACTCACTCGACATCAGTTGCCCTAGTTTCGGTCGGGCTTTTAGTGCGTTCCGGATTTCCTCCGAGAGTTTCTTCAGCGGAATTTCGGAAAGCAGTCTGTTACTAATCTCGCCAGATCGTCGCGTCCGCCAGCCGTCAGCCAATCCATACTTTTCAAGAATGGCAACAGCTTCCTGCTTCCAAAGCATCTGAACCAGAATGGCAGGGTCGATTGTCGGATTGGCTTTCGGCTTGCGCTTCCAACGAAGTTCGACTGGAGCGCCGTCGCGCATTGTAGCAACCATGCACCCCCACCATTTGGGCACGTTCTCGATTGCTTTGTTCACGTGCCGGTCCCCGACAATCAAGGTCATTCGATCGAACACTTTTCCATAGATATCGATTTGACGCGGCAGCCGTTCAAGATTGTCGCTATTGCTCTTTAGCTCGTAGCCACAAAGCCTGCCATTAATTACCGCTATGTCCACGCGGACAGTGCCAGACCAAACACCCATCTCTTCGACTATGCGGGTGTCGCACTCGCCCGCATGCTGGACATCCAGCATGGCACGAACTGCTTTTCTGACATCGGCGTCCCGCATTGGCGCGGCTTGCTCTCTAGTCCATTGTCGCGAGGTCATCGAACAAAACAGCCCGCTCAGGTCCGAGGCGATCTGATTTCGATGCACCGAAATACGTCCAGTGCTTACCCGGTGCTTACCCAGCATAACGCACAATCAGTCTGTTTTCCACTAAATAGCTGATTTTGCTGGCGCACCCGACACGATTCGAACGTGTGACCTTTGCCTTCGGAGGGCAACGCTCTATCCAGCTGAGCTACGGGTGCGTGAGCCGTTGTTTAGCGGATCGGGCCGCGCCGGGCAACGGGCGCGGCTCCCTTTTTGGCTGGCGGCCGGTGGTGATCGGGCCTTCCGTCCCTCTCGACCGCAGCGCCGGGGCCGATCGTTGCGGTGGCCCCAGGTCCGGATGCGTCGGGGGCGGTGTGGTGGACGGCGGCGGCGCCGCTGTCCGTCACTCGACGGTTTGCACCACCGCGGAGATGGCGCGCGCGTTGCTCGAGCGCACCGGCTGCGTGGCGGCCGCGATCTGGGCATCATATTCGGGAAGCGTGGCCAGCATGTCCTTCGGCCGGACGTGAACGATCTTGTAGCCGTTCGCCTTCAATTGCGCCAAAAGCTCGGGCACTGCGGTCGCGCTCCACTTATGAAGGTCATGCATCAGGATGATGCCTTTGCCCTTCTTTTTCAGCTTCGCCATCGTTGACGACACCAGCACGTCCGGCTTCTTGATCTTGAAGTCCTCGGAGTCGATGTCGATCGAGAATGCCGCGACATTCCGCTTGGCAAGGTAGGCCTTGAGATCGGCGGTCTGCCGCAACTGCGGATAGCGGAAGAACGGCGCGATCGGCGTGCCCGCCATCATCGTCACGGCGCTCATGCCCTTCTCGATTTCGTCCTGGGATTCTTGCGGCGATTTGTGGGCGAGATTTTGATGCGACCAGGTATGCGAACCGACGGTATGGCCGGCCGCGATCACCTGCTTAAGCACCTCCGGATGCCAGGTGGCATGCTTGCCGATGGCGAAGAACGTCGCCTGCACGCATTCGGCTTTCAGCGCGGCGAGCACCATCGGCGTGGTGACCGGCCAGGGGCCATCGTCGAAAGTCAACACCACTTCGCCGGGCTGCAGAAAATCATAGTCCCGATATTGCGACATGCCGAAGCCGGGCCCGCCGGTGGTGTCGATCTGCACCGTGCGGGAGACGCCGAGGGCGTTCGGATTGCTGCAGGGCATCTTGGCGGAGGCGAGCCGCTTTTCCGGGGCCGGCGGCGGAGCCACTTCCGGCGCGGCGACCTGCGGTGCCGGTTCGGGTGTCGCCGCGGCGACCTGCTGGCGTTCAACGCCGGGCTTGGGCCAGCGGGCTTCGACGGAACCGGTGGTCAGTTCCGGAGCGGCGGCCGACGTCTCCGTGGCGGTCGAGCCGAGAAAGTGCTTGGCCGTCATGGCGACGACGCTGACCGTGGCCAGGGCGGTCACGGCCGTGGCAACGACGAGAACCGGAAATTTACGCATGTTTACTCCGCTGCACGAGGCAAGGCATCCTGCGCAACAATCGGGTGAAATAGTTAATCACGGGTATGTACGTGTCGCTGCCGCGCAAATTTTCATACGGCGAGAGATTCGTGTCGTTTGCGTCGATCGATCGTCGGCAGGAGGTGAGGGCGGGCTCCTCTGAATGGCGGCATCCAACGCGCCGGGGATCGCAGTTCCAGTGCGCGGCCACGGTTCGGCCGCGAGGCGCCAAGGAACGAACATCCGGGCCGCTCGTTGCATTCACCCGTTCCTCGAGGCCGCCCGATGAATGCCGATCCGATCGAAGTCCTGCGCACCGCGCTCGCGGTGAAAGCGTCCAATATCCAACGCGCCGGATTCGCTTACGTCCGCGACCAAGCCTCCCGCGGCAAGAGCGCCATCGTATCCTATGTCGTGGGCGCGTTCCTGCTGCTGGGAGCGGCAATCTTTGCCATTGTCGCGATCCTCATCGGCGCCGCGGCGTTATTCCGCTTCATCGAGATGCGCTATGGCCTGTTCGAGGCGTTTGGCGTGGTGGGCGGCGCGACGCTCGTCGTCGCCGTGATCTTGCTAGCGGTCGGCCTGGCCAAGATACGCGCGCCGTCAAAGCCGGTCGTTCCGCTGGCGAGTCGCGTTCGCGTTGCCGCGCACTCCAATCCCGTCACCAAGGAGAATGTGAAGAGTGCGGCACTCAGCCTGGTCGATGCGAGGCATCGGTCGGCGACACTCGGCCTGGCGCTTGCGGGGACATTGCTGGGCTATTTGATTCTGCGGCGGCGATGAGATCGTCCGGCTGAAAGCGAACGCATCGCCGCGCATGCGCGCGCGATCGGCCCGCCTCTGCGGCGGCCGCTTTCGTTGGAACGTGCCAATCTACGATGCGTTGGTCTCGCGCAGAGCATCAACGAGGGAACCGCCATGTCCGAACAAGAGCCTCCGAGAATGGAACGTGGACCCTATCGCCGCCTGTTTCTCGGTGCGGCGAGCATTGGACTGCTGCTGTTTCTTGCGGTGATCTCCTGGCCTTTCGTCACCAGCAATTTCCTCGGCAAGCCGGAAGGTGGCGCCAATCCCGCCACGGCGGACACGACGGTCGGGCGCGGCAGACCGGCGCAGGACGCCGCCCAAAGCACGGTCGGCAAGTCCGATCCCGCAGGTCTGGAGGATGCGTCGGGAGGCCGCGCGCGGGCTATCAAGGAGTCATCGCAGCCTTTGAACCTGAACGACCAGCAGCGCGCCGAGATTCGCGATGCCCTGAAATCGGCGGACGCGCCGAAGCTCGATCAAGCCAATTTCGAAATGATGATCGGTGTCTCCGTTCCGAAGCAGACGCCGCTCAAGGACATCCCGCCGAAAATCACCGAAGTGATGAACGGCTATGCCGGCGATCAGTACACACTGGTTCAGGACAAGCTGGTCATCGTCGACCACAATTCGGGCCGGATCGCCGCGATCGTTCCTAATGTCAATTGAGGCTGGTTCGCAAGGTCGGTGGGACGACGAGCATCATCAGCACGTCAAGCTGTGCAGTTGGTGAGAACGGCGCGATCGCAGTCGCGACGAATGATCGCGCTTCTCGTTGTGCTGTCTATTGCGGATGGCGCAGACCGAGAATTGACGAGGAAAGCCCAGGTGCGCTGATAGGCATCATGAATTCGATATTCACGATCGGTCACTCCACTCGGACGCTTGATGACTTCGTCGCGCTGTTGCGGATCGCCGATGTGCGAATGGTGGCGGATATTCGAAGCGCGCCTTCCTCGCGCAGATGTCCCCAGTTCGACGGGGACGCTCTTTCGCAGGCTTTGGGCCGACATCAGATCGGCTATTCGCATCTTGGGGCTCTCGGCGGGCATCGACCGAAGAGCAGGACGGTCGAACCGGACACCAACGCGTTCTGGGATAACCAGAGCTTCCACAACTATGCCGATTACGCCATGGGCGAGGATTTCCGCGCCGGCCTGACTGCCCTGATCGACCTCGGTCGGCACGCGCGGACCGCGATGATGTGCGCCGAAGCGGTGTGGTGGCGATGCCATCGCCGCATCGTCGCGGACTACCTGTTGTTACGAAATATCCCCGTCGTGCATATCCTGTCGCCGACGGCCATGAAGGAGGCCGCGATGACACCCGCGGCCCGGCCGTGCGGCAGCGTGCTTTGCTATCCTCGTTGAGCTGGCGGCGCGCGCGGCGTCTCGGCAGGAACGCTTGCTCTCTCGAAAGGGCCCGCTCGAAAGCGCTCATTCCGCCGCCTGTATCTCGCTCTCCTGAAACCCGTGGATGGAACGAGCCAAGACCTGTGCGATGACCGGGCGGTTCTTCGAAAGATGCGGCTCGAGGAACAGGTCAAGATGGCCGCCGAAGATCGGAACGATCTCCAGATAATCGAACAGGGGACTCCAGCCGAGGTCGTGCGACGTCATGCGCTGCGTGGACCGAAACAGCGTGCCCGCGATCGGCAGCTTGCGTTTCGGCATGCCGATCCAGCGATGGAAGGCGTGCATGCGCAACACCTCCTCCATCTCCAGCCTGAGCAGAAACTGCGTGGCCGCGAGACGGCCGTGCCAGTCGCGGGAGATGAAAGCCCCGAACCAATTCTGCCAACCGAACGAGACGGCGCATTTCGCCACGGCGCGACAGCCCATGCGGTGGAGCGTGACGCGGCGGCCGCCGATGCGCTGGACCGTGCGTGAAAATATGTCGCCGACATGCTCTTTCACGCCTTCGATGCTGACATCGAGCAGTCCGACAAACCGAATCGTTCGACCCATGGCGATCAGCCGTGACGCAACCTCGAAGGCAACGCCGCCGCCGAGCGAATAGCCGAGCAGCCGGATATCTCCTTCAGGCTGGGCCAGAGCGATCTGCCGCAGCGCGGCTTCCGTGACCGCCGTGAAGGCATCGTCACAGTTGGCCGTGCCGACGAGTTCGGGATAGCGGACCGTTATCACATGGGCGACGTCGCTGATGTCGACCCCGAACCGTGCAAGGCTGGGACCGTGGCCGATCGAGCCGGGCAGGAGAAACACCGGCGGCAGAGCGCGCGATCGGACGGCCTCCGAGGTGACGCGCTCCGGCGCGGTGGCGATGGCCGCGATCATCTCAGCCGCCGTCATGTCCACGGTGAAGGCTTCCATGCTGAGCTCGCGTCCGATCGAATTCTCCAAGTCCATCACGCAGCGCAGGAGCTTGAGCGAGTCGCCTCCGGCTTCGTCCCAGCGGCCGGATTCGGAAGACTTGCCGAGAATGCTCTGCCAGGTCTGCTCGACGATTTTCCCGAGTTCGGTCGCATTCGCCAACGCCACCGGACCGGAGCCGGGCACGACGGCGCGCATCGCCCGATCCAGATCGCGGAGCAGGGTGTAATCGACTTTGCCGCCCGGCAGCAGCGGAATGCGATCGAGCCTGTGCAAGCGTGTGGGATGCAGCACGCTCGGCAGCGACTGCCGCACAGTCTCACGCAGCGCCGGGATGAATGTCTCGTCCGCGTCAGCGCCCGCGACCGCGAAGGCGACCAACTCGTTCGCGTCCGATGCAATCGCCACGGCGTCGGTGACCCCCGGCGCCCCGCGCAACGCGACTTCGAGCTCGGCCGGCTCGATGCGCTTGCCGTTGATCTTGAGTTGCCGTCCTTTGCGTCCGACGATGCGCAACACGCCATCGGCATCGATTTTCACAAGATCGCCGGTCGCGAAGATGCGCTTGCGCGGGTCGGACGGATCGGCCTCGTTGCGGACGATCCGTCCGCCTTCCCACGAGCCGAGCGCCACGAACATGCTCCGCACCAGCAGCTCGCCGGCTTCTCCCGGAGGCAGCGGCTGTCCGTCGTCGTCGACGATTGCGTAATCGATCCCCGGAAGGACGCAGCCGATGGGGGGCGACAGGTGCTCCCGATCGCCGTCGGCCGGCACGAACCACTGCGTGCCCGTGGTTTCGGTGGACGAGTACCCGACCTGGATCAGGCAGTTGCGCGACAGCGCGCTGCGGATCAGGTCGACATCGGTCCACAGCACCTTCTCGCCGCCGATGCGGATCATGCGCAGCGACGTGACCTCGGTGGCATCTCCCAGGGTCGCGAGCGCGCGAAGCAAAGCGGGCACGATGTAAATGACGGTGACGCGGAGATCCTCCAGCTGCCGCCGAACCCGGCGCAGGCCGGCGTCTTCGACATCGATGAGCCGCAATGTCGCTCCCGTGAGCAACGCGGTCATGATCTCGCGGCAGCCGGCGATCGTCGTCGCCCCGCTAAGCGGCATGAGAACGTCGTCGGCATTGATATGACAGGCATCGACATATTGCTGGACGCGCTGCAGCAGGCTGCGCTGGCTGTTGACGATCCCTTTGGGCCGCCCGGTGCTGCCCGACGTGTAGAGGATGACGGCCGGCGCATCGACCGACCCGGCCTCGCCAACCGTCGGCCAGGCCGCCGGTTGCGGCGTCTCACGCGCGCGCCTTGGATCGATCCAGACGAGATCGGCGAATTCGGCGTGAATGGTGGAGGCGGTCGGATTGATCGCCACGACCGCCGGCATGCGTGCTTCCTCGATGATGCCTGCGGTGCGCAGCACGGGATCGCGCGGATTGAGCTGGATGCACGGACGTCCGCACGCGATGCTCGCCAGCATGGCAACGGGATTCCATGCGGAATTGCCCAGCAGCAGTCCGACGGCGGCCTCCTTCGGGACCACGGCAGCGATGCATTGCGCGAGGGCGGCCACCGCGGTCCGCAATTCGGCGTAGGTCAGATCGACATCGCCATCGCTGATCGCGAGCTTGTCCGGATATCGCGCGACGACCTTGTCGAGATGAGCAATGACGGACTCCTCGGCGAAGCGATCCCCCATCGGCGTAAAGGGACGGTCGATCGGGCCGCCCTGGTCGAGCGGTGTTTTCGGTGGCGACTGCCAGGCGAAGAGGTTGGCAGACTCATCGGTTCGATCGGATTCAGCGTTACGGCTGCAGGTGCACATGCGCTACCGCTCCCGGTTGCCCGTTTTTCCTCCAACGGCGCAGGGAAAGTACCTTTTCGGCGGTGGGCCGCATCCGTCAAATAAATGACATCCTGTAGCCACAAAGGGTGATGCGGGTTGCCGTATCCAGGTGTGTCCGCGAGCCATGCAGGCGGTGCAATGATCGGGGAGCGACTGGCCGACCTACGGAGGGAGCCGTGGTTCTCAGTCAGGTCTTCGCCAGCCCGACCGTCGGCATCAAACAAACCGATGTGTTCGGAGCGGACACAGTGGGAGTGGTGCCGCAAGAGGGATTCGAACCCCCGACCCCATCATTACGAATGATGTGCTCTACCGACTGAGCTATTGCGGCGGACTTGGCGTGGCGGACAGGCGCGGCCACGCAGGAGCACCTGATATCGGGCAGCATGCCGCTTGGCAAGAACCTGATCCCGACATTTGCAATGCGGGGCCACTTCGGTGTGCTCGACCCGCGATCGGAGCGAAATCCGGGATCGACCCTACCGCCCCAGACGGGACAGGAATCCGCGCCAGCCGCCGGCCTGCGCCGCCGGCGGGGCGCCGGGTTCCCCGTATTCGTCGTAAGCAAGGTCCTCCTCGACCCCCGGATCGTCCGGCGCGCGGATCAGCGGGATGACCGGCGGAATATTGGCGGTGCTGGGCTTTTCGGCGATCTGGCGGGAGCGGAACAAGGGGCCGGGGCCGGCCGCTGCGGCTGTCTGCGCCTCGGGCGCCGGCGCCGCCGGGGGGCGCTGGGCAGCCGGCAGGCCTTCAGCCGATGGCTCCGGTCCGGCCGCGGCCGGCAACGCCGCCGGCGGTTCGGCGGGAGCCGGCTCCGGCGTGGCGGCATCGACCACCGGGGCGGCATCGGAGGGCAGCGCCGCAAGCGGCATCTGCCACTGGAAGGCGTCGAGGCGGCCGGTGAGCGGCGACACCGGCCGCCATTGATCCGAGACATAGCCGTCGGCGGTCCAGACCGGATCGGGCAAGGCCCGCACGGCGCGCAGGGTCCATTCCCGGGCGCGTCCGCCGTCGCCATGCTCGGTGCGCTCGATCTCCGCCATCAGCATCGCCACGCGCTGCGTCGGCGCGGCCAGGAACGGCGCCAGCGCCTTGCGCGCGCGCGCGAATTCGCTGGCATCGATCGCGGCGCGGGCGATCGCCAGCGCGCCCTCGATAGCGCCGGGCGTTTTGGCGGCCAGCGTCTCGACGCGGGAGAGCCGCTGCCGCGCCGAGTCTCCCAGCCGGACATGCGCATAGGCGTCGGCGAGATCGGGATGCGGCTGCGCCGCCCAGGCGGTTTCGATCATCCGCATCGCCTTGCGGATCTGCTGCGATTCGCTGAGGAATTTGCTGGCAAGCACGGCGGCCGGCACCAGCGTCGGGGCCAGCCGCACCGCTTCCATGATGCTTTCGCGGGCGCGATCGCGATCGGCGGTTTCGAGGTCGAGCGCCCGCGCCGTCAGCAGGACGGCGCGCTGGCGCTGGTACAGCGTCTTGTCGAGCAGGCCGGCGGCTAGATTGTTGTCGAGGATCGCGAGCGCGCCGGTCCAGTCGCCTTGCGCGCAGCGGAAGCCGAGGACCGCCTGCGAGGCCCAGATCGAGCCGGGCGACAGTTTGAGCGCTTCCTGCGCGATTTCGATGGCGGCGTGCGGATCGTCGGCGCGCTGCGCCTCGATGAACAATCCGCGAAGCCCGAGCAGGCGCGTGTCCTTGCGTTCGGTCATCGCGCGGAAGGCGCGCTGGGCGCCGTCGCGGTCGCCATCCATCTGTGCGGACTGCGCATGCAGCAGCAAGGTCAGCGGATCGTGCGGCGCCAGCCGCTTGGCCGTGGCCGCCTGCTTGCGGGCCGCGATGTGATCGCCCTGGCCGATCGCCAGCAATCCCTGTGTGACCGCGTTGCGGCCGCGCGCGATGCGGCGTTCGCGCCGCCGCCGCTGCAGGCGCTGCGGCGCCTGCCAGAGGTTGCGCAGCACCGACCATGCGGCGATGGCGGCAAGCGCCAGCAGCGTCAGGCCCAGGATGAAAACCGGCAGCGAGGTGTCGGCCCGCCAGCCGTTCCACGACAGGGTGACTTCGCCGCTTTGATCGCCCACCCATGTGGCCGCGAAGGCGATCGCCGCGATGAGGATCAGGAAAAGGATGATGCGGATCATCGAACGACCTACGGCGCAGGTTTGCCAAGTGCCGCGACGGCGTCGGTCGCAAGCTGACGGGACGCGGTCAGGGCGGCATGGCGCGCATCCACCAGCGCGATCCAAGACTCGAACGGCGCGCGATCGGCACCGGACAGCGTGCTGAGTTCGCGCTGCGCGGTGGCGACATCGTCATGCCGCGCGGCGGCCGCGGCCTGGCGGATCACGGCGCTGCGACTTTCGCCGGCCGGTGTCTCGATCCGGCGGATGCGGACGAGCCGCTCCGCGCCGGCCTGCAAGCGCTCAAGAATACCCGATCCCTCCGCGGGCTGCGGCTCGGGCGGCGTGATGCTGGCAATCCGCGTCAGCAGATCCTTGCTCAGGGTGTTGGCGCTCGGCACGCCGGACGCCGCGAAATGCTCGAGCGGCGCAAGGGCTTCCGGCTGCGGCACCAGCGGCTTGGCTGCGGCGAGCGCGGCGACATAGGAGTCACCTTGCCGCACCAGGCGGTCCAGCAGCGTGACGGCGACGACGCGGCGAAGCAGCTTGTCGTCGACGGGCGCCGTCTGCTGCTGCTTGGCCTCGGCGGACAGCGTGCGCGTTGCATTTTCGAGCTGGCCGAGACGATTGGTAATCGTCGTCAGATCCACCGCGGCGGTGGTCTCGCGTGGCGCGGCCTTCAACTCACCGATCGCCGCGTTCATTTGACCCATTTGCGATTGCAAAGCGGCAACGTCGCCGCGCAGCGCGGCCGCGGATTTCTCCAACCCATCGAGCCGAGGCGCCAGCGACGCGTCGGGCGCGGCAGACGGGGACGGCGCGGGACGCGCCTCCAGCGCGGCGAGCCGTTTGGTGAGACCGTCGATCGTTGCGGCGTCGGAGGCTGCCGGCGTCGCCGGCCAGCCCGCCCATGCCGCAGCGCCGATCACGCCGCAGGCGGCGAGCGCGCCGACCAGTGCGGCGATCACCGCCGTTGCGGCCTGCGACGGCCGGGCGGCGGCGGAGACGCCATCGCCGTTCGCCGGCGCGTCGGCATTAGACTTCGGGCGCGACGCATCACCGTCCGCATCCGCCGTCGCGGCGGACGTCTCTGCGGGCTCGCGCGGGATTTCCGTGGCCTCCAGATCGATCGTCGGCGGCGGGCGTTTCGGCCGGCCGGTCTCCGCGGATGCTGGGGCGGCGTCGGGTTGGTCATCGACCATCGTGGTGCTTCCTCAACTCCGGATGACGGCGGCTCGATTCGGCGAAATCCTGCTTAGCGCGATTGCGGCTGCAAAGCACGGTCCAAGGCCTCGAGCAGTGCATTTTCTTCCGGCGCGCGCGCCACGGCAACCTGGGTTGCGCCGGCTTCGCGCAACGCGGCGGCGACGTTGTGGGAGAAGCAGCAGTGAGGGACGGCGAGCGCGGTGATTTCCAGCCCTGCGGATTGAATCGCCGCAATGAAGCTGCGGGCGCTGCGGGCCGAGTAATGCAGGACGGCATCGATGCGCCCGGCGACAAAGGCGTCGCAGACATCCGCCGGCAGATCGGGAATCGCGATCATGCGATAGGCCGTCACCGTGGTGACGTGAAAGCCGAGCGGATCGAGCTCGTCGTCGAGATTGACGGCGCGGTCGGCCGCGGCGAGATAAAGCAACCGTGCCGATGTCTTCAGCATATTGGCGTTTGCCTGCGCCACGATGAGGTCGCGCAGCGATGCGCCGTCGCCATTCGCGGCGGTCACGTTCTGAAAGCCGAGATCGCGCGCGGCCTGCGCGGTACGCTGGCCGACGGCGTAGAGCGGCGTCGTCAGCCATTGTTTCCGCGCCGGTGTTTCGGCCAGCGCGCGCAGGGCATTGGCGCTGGTGATCAGCAGGGCGTCGACGGGTGTATCGGAATCGACGTCGAAGACGACCGGCTCATAGCGCAGCATCGGCGCAACCAGCACCTCGTAGCCTTTGCGGCGCAATGCCGCCGCCGTGGTGATGTGATCGGGAGCGGGACGTGTGACGAGGATAGCCACGTCAGTTTCCAGCGCCGGAGAACAGCGTGAAGAAACGCTCGCCGGCGCGTTCGCGCAATTCGCGTGCCGCATCGGCGCCGAGCGCGGACGCGTCGGCCCGCGCGCCGTCGCGGCTGGTCTCGTAGCTCTCGCCACCGTCGGGCGAGATGATCAATCCGCGGAAGTGAATGCGGTCGCCGTCGACGCGGCAGTGGCCGCCGATCGGCGTGCGGCAGGAGCCGTCCAGCAAGGCGAGAAAACTGCGCTCCGCATTCAACGCCACCTCGGCATCGGTATCGGTGATGGCCTTGACGAGCGCGTTGGTTCGATCGTCGTCGCGCCGCGACTCGATGGCGATGGCGCCCTGTCCGACCGCCGGCAGAAATTCGTCGATGCTGAAGATGCGCGTGGCCTTGTCCTCGAGGCCGAGCCGCCGCAGGCCGGCGAGCGCCAGCAATGTGGCATCGGCCTCGCCTTCCGTGAGCTTGCGCAGCCGCGTTTCGACATTGCCGCGCATCACGCTGACCTTGAGGTCGGGCCGCAGCCGCAGCACCATGGCCTGACGGCGCAGCGACGCCGTGCCGACCACCGCGCCGGGTGCGAGATCGGCGAGCGAGGACGCCTTGTGGCTGATGAAGACGTCGCGCGGATCCTCGCGCGGCAGCACGGCGGAGAGCCAGGTTTCGTCCGGCAGAAAGGTCGGCACATCCTTCGACGAATGCACCGCGAGATCGATGCTGCCGGCCAGCAGCGCTTCCTCGATTTCCTTGGTGAAGAGACCCTTGCCGCCCGATTCCGACAAGGCGCGATCCTGAATCGCATCACCCGTGGTGCGGATGACGCGAATGGCAATCCGCTCCGCGTCCACGTGATGGGCGCGCGCGAGGCGATCGCGCACTTCATGGGCCTGCGCCAGCGCCAGCGGGCTGCCGCGCGTCCCGATCGTCGCCAGGATGTCGCCGGAGCGGGAGGATTGTCCGTCGGTAGATTGCACCGGGTGGCCTCGCAATGCTAGTGGTTCGGCTCCAGCAGCGCATCGCGTCTCGGCAGGCGTCGTTGCAACCGTTGGAATCAAAGAACCACTAGCAGATATAAGTTGCTAGTGGAGCTTGGATTCGACCTTCGCCGACGCGCCAGCGGCGCGGCGGGATGGCGTGTCGGATCCGCTTCACGGGAGCGGCTGGTCCGGCGCGCGGAACGACGCTCGACGTGTCATGTGAAGCATTTTCGGCGGCACGTCGTTCCAGGCGCCGCAGGCCGCTTCGGGCCGGGACAGACAAACGCCGCTTTGGCGGCGAACGCAAGGGCTGAAATTGACCGCCGACACGTCGATGCTGGTGCTGGGAATTGAAACCACCTGCGACGAAACCGCCGCAGCGGTGGTGGAGCGCCGCAGCAACGGCAGCGGCCGTATGCTGTCCAACATCGTGCGCTCGCAGATTGCGGAACATGCCCCGTTCGGCGGCGTGGTTCCCGAGATCGCGGCGCGCGCTCACGTCGATGTGTTGGACGGGATCGTCGCCAGCGCCATGCAGGAGGCCGGAGTCGATTTCGACAAGCTGTCCGGCGTCGCCGCCGCGGCCGGGCCGGGCCTGATCGGCGGCGTGATCGTCGGCCTCACCACGGCGAAAGCCATCGCGCTGGTGAGCGGCGTGCCGCTGGTCGGGGTCAACCACCTCGAGGCTCACGCGCTGACGCCGCGCCTCACCGACGCGCTGGCGTTTCCCTATTGCCTGTTTCTCGCCTCGGGCGGTCACACCCAGATCGTCGCGGTGCTGGGCGTCGGCCACTATGTCCGGCTCGGCACCACGGTGGACGATGCGATCGGCGAGGCCTTCGACAAGGTCGCCAAGATGCTGGGGCTGCCGTATCCCGGCGGCCCGCAGGTGGAGCGCGCGGCGCAGCGGGGCGATCCGACGCGCTTTCAGTTTCCGCGGCCGATGATGGGGCGCGCCGATGCCAATTTCTCGCTGTCCGGATTGAAAACCGCGGTGCGCAACGAGGCGAGCCGGATGACGCCGCTGCAACAGCAGGACATCAACGATCTCTGCGCCAGCTTCCAGGTGGCGGTACTGGAGTCGATGGCGGACCGTCTCCGCGTCGGCCTCGGCCTGTTTTCCGAGCAGTTCGGCGCGCCGACCGCGCTGGTGGCGGCCGGCGGCGTCGCCGCCAATCAGGCGCTGCGCGGCGCCCTCCAGAGCGTTGCGGACGCGGCGCACACGCCGCTGATCATGCCGCCGCCGGCGCTCTGCACCGACAATGGCGCGATGATCGCCTGGGCCGGGGCAGAGCGGCTGGCGCTCGGGCTTACCGATGCGCTCGGGACGGCGCCGCGCGCACGCTGGCGTCTCGATGAGAACGCGGTGGTCCCGCCGCAATTCGCCAACACGCGCGCCAATAGCTGACGCATGGCCGCGCCAGATTCATATCGTTCTGTCGCGGTGATCGGCTCCGGCGCCTGGGGCACCGCGCTCGCCAGCGCGGCGAAGCGCGCCGGCCGCGACGTGCTGCTGTATGCGCGCGATCCGGCGCAGGCCGAAGCGATTCAGACCGCGCACGAGAACAAGCGGCTGCCGGGCATGGCGATCGATGCCGCCATTGAGGTGACCAGCGATATCGCTCGCGCGGCGCAGGCCGATATCGTCCTGATGGCGGCGCCGGCGCAGGCGACGCGCGATGCCGCCGCGATCCTGGCGCCGCATCTGCGGCGCGACACGCCGGTGGTGGCGTGCGCCAAGGGCATCGAGCGCGGCAGCCGCCTGTTCATGACCGAGGTGATCGCGCAGGCGGTGCCGCAGGCCATGCCGGCGATTCTGTCCGGACCGGGCTTCGCTGACGATGTCGCGCGCGGTCTGCCGACCGCAGTGACACTGGCGGCGCAGGACGAAAGCATCGCGCAGGCGCTGGTTCACGCGCTAGGCTCGCCGACATTTCGGCCCTATCACACCACCGACATTCGCGGTGTCGAAATCGGCGGCGCCGCCAAGAACGTGCTGGCGATCGCGGCGGGGATCGTGGCGGGACGGCAGCTCGGCGCTTCGGCGCTCGCGGCGCTGACGACGCGGGCTTTCGCCGAATTGATGCGGCTCGGTCTCGCCTGCGGCGCGCGGACGGAAACGATGTCCGGCCTGTCGGGACTGGGCGACCTGATCCTGAGCTGTTCGAGCCCGCAGTCGCGCAACTTCTCGCTCGGCGTCGCCCTCGGCCGCAGCGAGCCGCCGTCTCGCGAAAAACTCAGCGAAGGCGAGTTTACCGCGCCGGTCCTGGCCGAACTGGCCGCAGCCAACGGCATCGATATGCCGGTCGCGAGCGCGGTCGCGGCGATCCTGGCCGGAACGGTGACCATCGATGCGGCCATCCAGCAGTTGCTGGCGCGGCCGTTCCGCGCGGAAGGATGAGCCATCGTCATGCCGGCGCTTGTCGCGGGCATCCACGTCTTGATAGTGAAGACGGATGCAGGCTTTGGGCGAGCGAAGCGGCGCCGTTCTTCGAACGGCGATGTCCGGTGGTGACGGGCAAGAAATGTGAGCGTCATGAATTACTGGCTGGTCAAATCGGAGCCATCGGTGTGGTCGTGGGACCAGCAGGTGGCAAAGGGCGCCAAGGGCGAGGCCTGGACGGGGGTGCGTAATCACACCGCCAAGCTCAACCTGATGAAGATGAAGAAAGGCGATCGCGCCTTCTTCTATCATTCCAACGAGGGCAAGGAGATCGTGGGCATCGCCGAGGTGATCCGCGAGCATTATCCGGACCCGACCGACAAGAGCGGCAAGTTCGTCTGCGTCGATATCGCCGCCGACAAGCCGCTGAAGATGCCGGTGTCGCTGGAGGCCGTGAAGAAGGACAAGCGGCTGGCGGAGATGGCCTTGATCAAGTTGTCGCGATTGTCGGTGCAGCCGGTCACGGCCGACGAATGGAAGATCGTCTGCAAACTCGGCGGACTCTGACGCCTGCGACATGATCGGGCTTGACCCGGCTTTGCGGTTGATGCGAAGCAACGCGGCAGTATGGGTTGAGCCCGCGTATGACGGACAAATGGACGCTGCGCGCATTTCCGATCAGACAGCTTTCATCCTCGCCAATACCCGGCTGCGGCCGGTGCCCTTGGTGCCGGAGATTTCGCTGCATATCGCCGACGAGGCGGTGCCGCTGTGGCAGCGAACCGAGGATGAACTCGGCGAATGGGATTGCCGCCGCCGTTCTGGGCGTTTGCCTGGGCCGGCGGACAGGCGCTCGCCCGGTATGTTCTCGATCATGCCGATTGCGTGCGCGGCAAGTCCGTTCTCGATCTTGCGTCCGGCTCGGGCCTCGTCGGCATCGCGGCGATGAAGGCAGGCGCGCGCGAGGTCCGCGCCGCTGATATCGATGCGTTCGCCTGTGCGGCGATCAGGCTCAATGCGGCGATCAACGCAACATCGCTGTCGGTGACTTCCGACAATCTGCTGGAGAAGCCCGACGACCGCGCGTGGGACGTCATTCTTGCCGGCGATATCTTCTACGAACGTGAAACGGCCGAGCGCGTCTTTGCGTTTCTCGCATGGCATGCCGAACGCGGCGCGACGATCCTGATCGGCGATCCGGGCCGCGCTTATTTGCCGACGACGCATCTCGCCAAGCTGGCCGAATATCGCGTCTCGGTGACGCGGGAACTGGAGGACAATACCATCAAGCGGACGGCGGTCTGGACCTTCGGCGAGGTCGATCCGCAGACCAACCAGGCGGCGTAGAAATCACATTCTGTTTCAGCTATTTAGGAGACGTTGCCGGATCAAGGCACGCGCGGCATCCGGATGCAGTTGGAGAAGTGACGCAACGGTTCGCCAAAAGTCCTATGTCTTTCGGCTTGTAGCCATTCATCGCGTGGACGCATAATGACGACAACACCAAAATTTCGGAAGGCCGCCTCGTGCCGGACGTCGGTCCGGGCCATCGCGGCGTAGCGTGGAGGAGATGATGTCCGACAAGGTTTACGACGTACCGGCAGACTGGGCCAAACGGGCCTATGTCGACGAGGCCAAGTACAACGAGATGTATGCGCGCTCGGTCAAGGACCCTGACGGCTTCTGGCTGGAGCAGACCAAGACTCTTGACTGGATCAAATCTCCGACCAAGGCCGGAAACTGGTCGTTCCAGCTCGGCAACGTGTCGATCAAGTGGTTCGAAGACGGGGTTCTCAACGTCGCGTATAATTGCATCGACCGGCATCTTGCCAAGCGCGGCGATCAGGTCGCGATCATCTGGGAAGGCGACGATCCGGGCGTCAGCAAGAAGATCACCTATCGGCAACTGCATGAAGAAGTCTGCAAGTTCGCCAACGTGCTGAAGGCGCATGGCGTCAAGAAGGGCGATCGCGTCACCATCTATCTGCCGATGATCCTGGAAGCGGCCTATGCGATTCTCGCCTGCGCGCGCATCGGCGCGCCGCATTCGGTGGTGTTCGGCGGCTTCTCGCCGGATTCGCTGGCCGGCCGCATCAAGGATGCCGCCTCAACCGTCATCATCACCGCCGACGAAGGCCTGCGCGGCAGCAAGAAAGTGCCGCTCAAGGTGAACGCCGACGCGGCGGCCGAACGGGCCGGCGGCGTCAAGACCATGATCGTGGTGCGTCACACCGGCGGCAAGGTCGACATGCAGGCCGGTCGCGACGTCTATTATGACGAGGTGGTGAAGTCGGTCAGCGTGGACTGTCCGTGCGAGCCGATGAATGCCGAGGACCCGCTGTTCCTGCTCTACACGTCGGGGTCGACCGGCCAGCCGAAGGGCGTGCTGCACACCACCGCCGGCTATCTGCTGCACGTCTCGTTGACGCACAAATACACGTTCGATTATCACGACGGCGATATCTACTGGTGCACCGCCGACATCGGCTGGGTCACCGGCCACAGCTACATCATCTACGGGCCGCTCGCGAACGGCGCGACCACGCTGATGTTCGAAGGCATCCCGACCTATCCGGACATTTCGCGCTTCTGGAACGTCGTCGACAAGCATCAGGTCAACATCTTCTACACCGCTCCGACCGCGATCCGCTCGCTGATGCAGGCCGGCGACGAGCCGGTGAAGAAGACCTCGCGCAAGTCGCTGCGGCTGCTCGGGTCGGTCGGCGAGCCGATCAATCCGGAAGCCTGGGAGTGGTATCACCGCGTCGTCGGCGACGGCCGCTGCCCGATCATCGATACCTGGTGGCAGACCGAGACCGGCGGCACGCTGATCGCGCCGTTGCCCGGCGCAACCAAGCTGAAGCCGGGTTCGGCCACCAAGCCGTTCTTCGGTGTGGTGCCGGCGATCGTCGATGCCGACGGCAAGGTGCTGGAAGGCGAATGCCAGGGGAATCTCTGCATGGCGCGTTCCTGGCCCGGCCAGCTTCGCACCGTCTACGGCGATCACGCCCGCTTCGAGCAGACTTACTTCTCGACCTACAAGGGCTTTTACTTCTCCGGCGACGGCTGCCGGCGCGATGCCGACGGCTATTACTGGATCACCGGACGTGTCGACGACGTTATCAACGTTTCCGGCCACCGCATGGGCACCGCCGAGGTCGAAAGCTCGCTGGTTGCGCACGAAGCTGTCTCGGAAGCGGCGGTGGTGGGTTATCCGCACAACATCAAGGGACAGGGCATCTATGCCTATGTCACGCTGATGACCGGCGTTGAGCCGACCGAGGAGCTGCGCAAGGAACTGGTGGCCTGGGTACGCAAGGACATCGGCCCGATCGCCTCGCCGGACCTGATCCAGTTCGCGCCGGGATTGCCGAAGACGCGCTCGGGCAAGATCATGCGCCGCATCCTGCGCAAGATCGCCGAGGATGAGCCGGGCAGCCTCGGCGACACCACGACGCTCGCCGATCCGACCGTGGTCGATGATCTCGTCAGCAATCGTCAGAACAAGAAGACCGCGCCGGTCTGACGCATGACAATTTGAGCTCTGGGCGACGGCCTCGTGCCGGGGTTATCGGCGAGGCCGCCGCTGTGATCCGCTCACGCAAATGTCAGAGGCATCCGCCTCTGGCATTTGTGTTTTGAAGCGGCTGTTGTTTTCCGGACATTTACTTTACCGGGAACATTTTCTTTCTATGCGGCCGCGCGGCGATGCCTGTGGGCCGATAGCAACCGTTTGGTCAGCGCCGCCGGATAAACTCAATCAACGGATGATCGCCTCGCGTGATCGCGCGGCATCACTGTTGGCAGGTCGGATGCGGAGTGATCGATGAAGGCGAAGTTTGCGGTGGCGTGCGCGGTGGTGCTGGGTGCGATTCCGTTGGCCGGTGCGCCGGCGCAGGCCCGGCCGGATCTGGTGACATTTCGCGGCTACTCGCCCGGCACCATCGTGGTGAAGACCAGCGAGCGCCGCCTCTATCTCGTGCTCGATCAGGAGCGGGCGGTGCGCTATCCGGTCGGCGTCGGCAAGGCCGGCAAGCGCTGGGCCGGAACGACCCATATCAGCGGCAAGTACCAGCATCCGGCGTGGTCGCCGCCGGCCGAGGTGAAGCGCGACAATCCGCGCATTCCCGACGTCATTCCCGGCGGCTCTCCGGCCAATCCGATGGGCGTCGCCGCGATGACGCTTGCAGGCGGCGAATATGCCATTCACGGCACCAATCGCCCGAATTCGGTCGGCGGCTTCGTTTCCTACGGCTGCGTCCGCATGTACAATGAGGATATCACCGACCTTTATCAGCGCGTCTCGGTGGGCACGCCGGTGGTGGTGACGCGATAGACACACCCAGGTCGATCGTCCGCATCAACACCAGCCGTTGCGATGGCCGCCGTTGTAGCGGCGCACGTGACCGGCATTGAGCAGCGCGTCCGATATGTTGGGCGTCAGCCGTGTCGCGGCATCGGCAACCACGCGGCCATTGTATTTGTCAGGGCCGATGTTGAAGATCGTGACCTCGCCTTCGGCGAGCAGCTTGCGCAGGGCTGCGCTGGCGCTCTGCGCCCGGCGCCATTCGTCGGCACAGGCAGCTTTCAGTTCGGGCGCATCGATGCCGCGCAATCGCACGCGTGTCACCATGTCGAGGCCGGGCCACAGATGGACTTTCGCCTCGAACGTATCGCCGTCAATGGTCCGCAGCACGTCCACCGCATGCCGGCCGCCAGCGCTGCCGGCGTGGGACAATACCATCGCGGTGTCGTGGTCGGCTGCGGTTGTCGTCTCGGAGCGGGAGGCGGATGAACCGTCGCGCCATTGCCGCACCGCGGGCAGCATCGATCCCGCGGCGACGCCGATCACGAAGATCCAGGGCAGCACCAGCGCCCAGCCGGAGCGCCGAACGCGCGGGTGCAAAGGATATATTCTTCGCGATGGGTACATATTCCTAAACTAACCCGAGTCGGCCCACGCACGCAAGTGCAGCCCGGAATTGCAGGCACAAAATCTCTGCCTCCTCGGACGATCGGATGATCGGCGTCAGGGTCTTAAAAATCTGGCAGAGCCTGAAATTTAGCGGGATCTTTCCGCGGGAAAGGTTCGCTTCAGCGCCTCGGCGCGTTTTCCAGGAACGCCAAACCAGCCCAGGAAAAATTGAACCTCATCCGATCTGAAATTCGCGACAGTGAGGGCCTGCAGTGAAGCGAATGTCGGATTGACGCTAGAAATCGGACGCGATGCCCCGGGTTTCCCAATCGCCGTAGCGGGTCGGCTCCGGCCCCTTCGGGCCGTTGATTTCAGGTGGCGCTGGCTTGGCGTCGGCGCGCGCAGCCGCGCGCCTCGCCTCGGCTTCCGCCAATGCACGCTTCGCCGCATCGGACAACGGCTTGCGTGCGGCGGTGTCGTTGGCGTTCGGTGTTGCTGACTCGTGCATCGCTCATATCCGCTGTGTTCGGCTTCAACCGCGTCGGCATGCGTCGTGGAAGTGCGCCGGCAGATATATAGTTTGGATTCTTACAATTGGCATATTCGGGTGTCACAAAATTCCTCGCCGCGTCGGCCGCTCGTGCCGGCGAATTTTCGTCCCCTGTTCAAAGCGATTCTTCCCGCCCATGCCGCTTTCGAGATATGCGCCGCCTGTCGAGGTTCCTGGATTGGCGGCGCGCCGTATTGCCGCCGATATTCTCGACGGCGTTCTGCACAAGCGTCGCACGCTCGACGAACAACTCGATGGGCCCGCGGCGCATCCGGGCTTGAAGGCGCTCGCCGACCGCGACCGTGCTTTGATGCGGCGGTTGGTCGCCACCATCCTGCGCCGGCTCGGCACGCTCGGTCATATTCTGGCGCGGCTTCTGGATCGCGGTGTTCCCACCGACGCCCCGCGGGCGCAGAGCGCCTTGTTGATCGGCGCCGCGCAGATCCTGTGGATGGATGTGCCCGACCATGCGGCGGTTGATCTCGCGGTGCGCTTGGTGCAGGCGGATCGCCGCGCGGCCAAGTATGCCGGCCTGGTCAATGCCGTGCTGCGCCGCTGCGCGCGCGAAGGGCAGGCGCTGATCGATGATGTAAAGGATCAGGCGCTGGACGTGCCGCCATGGCTGCTGACACGCTGGATCGCGCATTATGGCGAGGCCGCGGCGAAAGAGATCGCGGCGGCCATCAGCCATGAGCCTCCGCTCGATCTCACCGTAAAGTCCGACGCCGCGCAATGGGCCACGCGCCTTCACGGCGAAGTGCTCCTCACCGGCACCGTGCGCACGCCGTTGCACGGCTCCGTCACCATGCTTCCCGGATTCGATGAAGGGCAATGGTGGGTGCAGGATGCCGCGGCCGCACTGCCGGTGCGGCTGTTCGGTGATTTGGCGGGGCGCGCCATCGTCGATCTGTGTGCCGCGCCGGGCGGCAAGACCGCGCAGCTTGCGCATGGCGGTGCGCGGGTGACGGCGCTCGATCGGTCGCCGGCGCGGGTGGCGCGGTTGCGCGGCAATCTCGCCCGGCTCTCGCTCGACGCCGAGACGGTCGCCGCCGATGCCTGCGACTGGACCACCGACAAGATGTTCGACGGCGTGCTGATCGATGCGCCATGCACCTCGACCGGCACCGTCCGCCGCCATCCGGATGTCGCCTGGTTAAAGCAGGAATCCGATATCGCGGCCCTCGCGGCCCAGCAGGCGAAGCTGATCCGGCGCGGTCTGGCGCTGCTCAAGCCGGGCGGCGTGCTGGTCTATTGCACATGCTCGCTGGAGCCGGAGGAGGGCGAGCAGGTGGTGGCGGCGCTGCTTGCCGCCGAATCAGGGGTGCGGCGGCAACCGGTTGATTCTGTGGAACTCGGCGGATTGGCGGAGCTGATCACCGCCGAGGGGGACGTGCGGACCCTGCCATCGTATCTGCCGCACGCCGATCCGGTCATGGCCGGGCTCGACGGCTTCTATGCCGCGCGGCTGGTTAAGTCCTGATATTATTTGTTTTTTAGAAAATGCCGGGCGAACGTCGGCGGTCCGTCGGGCAGCGTGCCCGGCCGCGGCACCGCGAGGGGTGCCAAGGCCAGCGTTTCCGGATTAAGAAGGATTCGCAGCTAAATTTCAGCAAGTCAGATCTGAGTCAGGATACCGCCGCGTGTCGATCGCACAACGCAGACGCCTATCGACATTGATTCTCGGTCGCTTCGTGCGGTCGGCGGTGTCGCGCGTCGGCGGCGGCTCGGCCTCTCTCGCCCGGCTGTGGCCCGGCCGCACCGATCGCCTGATCATCGCGCCGCATGACCTGCGTACCGCGGACGCCACCCGTGCCGCCGAAATTTACGCGGGTCGGTTCGTGTTCGCCGGCAAGATCGTGACCTGTCACAGCCGATCGGTGTTCGATCTCGAGCCGCCGTCGGACGACTGGGATGCGGCACTGCTCGGTTTCGGCTGGCTCCGTCATCTGCGCGCCGCCGATACCGCGATCACGCGCGCCAATGCGCGCTCGCTGATCGAGGACTGGATTTCGAGCCCGCCCCGGCGGCGGCCGATGAGCCGGCGCGCCGATGTGCTGGCGCGCCGTGTGATCTCGCTGCTGTCGCAGGCGCCGCTGGTTCTGAGCGACACCGACAGCAAGTTCTATCGCCGCTATCTGCGCAGCCTGGCGCGCGATATCCGGCAACTGCGATCCGCTGCGCTCGACATTCCGGACGGCGTGGCGCGGCTGCAGGTGCTGATTGCGCTGTGCTACGCCGCGCTCTGCCTCGCCCATCAGGCCAATCAGATCAAGACCGCCACGCGGAAGCTCTCCGATGAATTGCAGCGCCAGATTCTGCCGGATGGCGGGCACATCTCGCGCAATCCGAATGCGCTGATCGAGCTGCTCGCCGATCTATTGCCGCTGCGGCAGACCTTCGCCGCGCGCAACATCCCGCCGCCGCCGGCGCTCCTCAACGCCATCGACCGCATGATGCCGATGCTGCGGTTCTTCCGGCACGGCGACGGCAACTTCGCGCTGTTCAACGGCATGAGCGGGACGCCGTCCGATCTGCTGGCGACGCTGCTCGCCTACGACGACACTCACGGTGCGCCGATGGCGACGATGCCGCATACCGGCTACCAGCGAATGGACGCCGGCGCGACCACGGTGATCGTCGATAGCGGACCGCCGCCGCCGCCCAATGTCAGCCAAGAGGCGCACGCCGGATGCCTCGCGTTCGAATTGTCGTCGGGGCAGAATCGCATCGTCATCAATTGCGGCATGCCGCTCAACGGCCGCGAGACCTGGCGCGCTTTCGCGCGCGGCACCTCGGCGCATTCCACCGCGACTTATCACGACACGTCGTCGTGCCAGTTCGTCGAACGTTCGTCGATGAAGCGGCTTCTGCGCGGTGCGCCCATCGTCAGCGGTCCGGCGGAAGTCTCGAGCGAGCGCGAATTTGTGGCCGATGGGACGCTGCTCACCTGTTCCCACGACGGCTATGCCGGGCGCTTCGGTGTCATCCATACGCGTGTGTTGCTGCTGGCCAATGATGGCTTGCGGCTGGAGGGAGAGGATACGCTGGCGCCGCCGCACGGCTCGCGCATCCGGGGACATGATGCGGATTTCGCGCTGCGTTTCCATCTGCATCCCGCGGTCAAGGCGAGCCGCCTGAGCGACGCGCATGGCGTGATGCTGGTGTTGCCGAATCGCGAGGTGTGGACGTTCGAGGCCCCCGACGACAAGGTCGAACTTGCGGACAGTGTATTTCTCGCCGGCAGTGACGGCGCGCGCCGCACCCAGCAGATCGTGGTGCGGCAGGATGCGCGCAATGTCGCCAATATTCGCTGGAGTTTCACTCGCTCCTCGGCATCGGCGTCCGCCACCACCGCCAGGCGCAATGCCAGCCGCGCGCCGCAACTGCCGCTTTAAGAGCGCTTCCTGTCTAGGCGGAAACGTCATTGCCGGGCTTGACCTGGCAATCCACCATTTTCTTAAAAAGATGGATGCGCGGATCAAGTCCGCGCATGACGGCTGATTCCATCAAAAGAAGAAAGTCCCCAGGCGAGCCGAAGATGCTTAATGCGCCTCGTCCCAATTGTCGGCGGCGCGGGCATCGACATGCAGCGGCACCGACAGCAATACGGCCGGGAACGGCGCGTCCTGCATCACATGCTGCACCACAGGCAACGTCGCCGCCACTTCGTCCTCCGGCACTTCGAAGATCAATTCGTCGTGGACCTGCAGCAGCATCTGCGCGGACAGCTTCTTCTCCGCGAGCGCATCCTCCATCCGCACCATGGCGCGGCGGATGATGTCGGCGGCGGTGCCTTGCAGCCGCGCGTTGATGGCGGCGCGCTCGTTGAAGGCGCGGATCGACGGATTCGACGCCTTGATGTCCGGATAGTGACACTTGCGTCCGAACAGCGTCTCGACATAGCCGTGCTCGCGGCAGAAGTCGCGGGTCGCGTCCATATAAGCGCGGATGCCAGGGAAGCGCTCGAAGTATTTCTTGATATAGGCCGCGGCCTCCTCGCGCGCGATGCCGAGCTGATTGGCGAGGCCGAAGGCAGAGATGCCGTAGATGATGCCGAAGTTGATCGCCTTGGCGCGGCGGCGGATTTCGCCCCGCATATCCTTCACCGGCACGCCGAACATTTCCGAGGCCGTCATGGCGTGAATGTCGAGCTTGTCGTGAAACGCCTGCTTCAGTACCGGAATGTCGGCGATCTCCGCCAACAATCGCAACTCGATCTGCGAATAGTCCGCCGACACCAGTTTGTGGCCGGGTGTTGCGACGAAGGCGCGGCGAATCTTGCGGCCGTCTTCGGTGCGGACCGGAATGTTCTGGAGGTTCGGTTCGTTGGAGGAGAGACGGCCCGTGGTGGTGGCCGCCAGCGCGTAGGTGGTGTGGACACGATGAGTCTGCGGATGCACGTATTCCGGCAGCGCGTCGGTGTAGGTCGATTTCAGTTTCGACACCTGTCGCCAATCGAGGATCAGGCGCGGAAAGGCGTGGCCCTGTTCCGCCAGTTCATCGAGGATCGATGCGGTGGTGGACCAGGCGCCGGTCTTGGTCTTCTTGCCGCCGGGCAAGCCCATCTTGCCGAACAGGATATCGCCGATCTGCTTCGGGCTCCCGGGGTTGACCTCTTCTCCGGCAACGTCGCGGATCTCGGCTTCGAGTCGCGCGACGGTTTGGGCGAAATCGCCGGAGAGCCGTGACAGCACCTGCCGGTCGATGGAGATGCCGCGGCGCTCCATGCGCGCCAGTACCCGCACCAGCGGCCGCTCCAGCGTCTCATAGACGACCGTCATCCGCTCGGCGACGAGGCGCGGCTTCAGCACGCGCCACAGCCGCAGGCTGAGATCGGCGCCTTCGGCCGCATATTCGCTGGCCTTGTCGATCGCGACCTGATCGAAGGTCAGCTTGCCCTTGCCGCTGCCGACAAGATGGCTATAGCTCAATGCGGTGTGGCCGAGCCAACCCTCCGCGAGAGCGCCGCGCTCATGCGAGCCGCGGCCGGCGTCGAGCGCATAGGAGATCAGTTGCGCATCGTCGATGTTGCGTAGCGTGATGCCATGCTGCGCCAGCAGCACCATCGCAAACTTGGTATCGAATCCGATCTTCAATATGCCAGCGCTTTCGAGCACGGGCCGCAGCGCGTCGAGCGCGTCGTGCGCCGCCATCTGATCGGGGGCGAGGCCGGCCGCGAACAGCCCGGCATCGCTGCCCGATTGCTTGTGCGCGAGCGGAATGTAGCAGGCATCGTTCGGCCCGATCGCCAGCGCGATGCCGCACAACTCGGCCTGCATCGGATCGATCGTCGCGGTGACGATATCGATCGCCACCTGACCCATGTCATGGATTCGCGCCACCCAGCCGTTCAACTGGTCGCGCGTCCGAACCGTCTGATAACGGCTGCGATCCACCTTGGTGGTGCGCGCCTCCTCGGCGCGGGCCGCGACGAGCGCCAGCGGCGTCAACTTTTCAGTATCGGGCTGGCCGTTCGACAGAACCTTTCGCGGCGCGGGAGCTTCGCCGAACAGATCGCCGGTGCCGGATCGCGGCAGCGTCGACGAGCCCTTGGCGCGGTCATCCGGCTCACCGCCGAGCGGCAGCGTCTGCGGTGAATCCGGCGGCGCGCCGCGCGCGAACGCGCTTTTCAATGCCGGGTCGGCTTCGACATCGGACAGGTCGATCTGCGCATATTCGGCGACGCGGCGCGTCAGCGTCGAGAACTCCATGGCCTTGAGAAAAGCCAGCAGCTTGCGTGCGTCGGGCTCGTGGACCGCGAGATCGTCGAGCGGCACCTCGAGCGGCACCTTGTCATCGAGCAGCACCAGTTGCCGCGAGATGCGAGCCTTCTCGGCATTCTCGATCAGCGCCTCGCGCCGCTTCGGCTGCTTGATCTCGCCGACGCGCGCCAGCAGCGTGTCGAGATCGCCATATTCATTGATGAGCTGCGCAGCGGTCTTGACGCCGATGCCGGGCACGCCGGGAACGTTGTCGACGCTGTCACCGGCCAGTGCTTGCACATCGACCACCTTGTTCGGTGGCACGCCGAATTTCTCGATCACCTCCGGAACGCCAAGATGACGGTCCTTCATGGTGTCGTACATGGTGACGCAGTCGGTGACGAGCTGCATCAGGTCCTTGTCCGAGGAGACGATGGTGGCGGATGCGCCGCGCTCGCAGGCGAGCCGCACATAGGTGGCGATCAGGTCGTCGGCCTCGAAGCCGTTCTGCTCGAGGCAGGGCAGGTCGAACGCGCGGACAGCCTCGCGGATCAGCCCGAATTGCGGGATCAGGTCGTCGGGCGCGGGCGGCCGGTGCGCCTTGTAGTCCGGATAGAGCTTGTTGCGGAACGTCACTTCCGATTTGTCGAACACGATAGCGAGATGGGTCGGCCGGTCGTCCGGCGGCATATCGCGCAGCAGCTTCCACAGCATGTTGCAAAAGCCGAGCACGGCATTGACCTGCAATCCGTCCGACTTGCGGTTGAGCGGCGGCAGCGCGTGATAGGCGCGGAAAATGTAGGACGAGCCGTCCACCAGAAAGACGTGATCGCCTTTCGAGGGAGCTTTGGCGGTGGCGGGCTTGGCGGCGGACGCGGGCTTCTTTGGCATGGCCGCAATGTAGGGGCTGAAACGGCGCTTGGGTAGCGCCGATCCAGCGTTCCAAGCCGCGTGTGAACAGGCCTGTAAGGATATCCTGCCGTACGTGACGTCTATTCGGCCGGCTGCAGTCGCGCCGCGGGCTTGCGCGGGGCGATCCAGAACGCGTCCGGCCGCTCGAACAGGAAGTTGAGCCGGGTGGCGCGGCAGGCCCACCAGATCGCAACCGCGCCGAGCACGCCGATCACGGTCACGGTGGCCGACAGCAGGCCGACGTCGTGGATCAGTCCGGATTTCATCAGCACGGTGCGGGAGGCCGCCATCGGCAGGAAGAAGGCCAGATAGATGACGATGGAGTGTTCGCCGAAATAACGGATGAAATCGAGCCACTGCCGCCGCGCCAGCAGCGTGCCGATGGTGATGATGGCGCAGGCGCCCGCCAGGCCGAGCGCGAGCGAGACGACGGGCAGATCGGCGTGGCCGAAATGGGTCAGCGCGCCATTGACGCCGGCCCAGAGGGCAAGGCCTGCCAGCGCCGGGGCGGGATAGGCGCGTACGCCATCCGACAGGCGGAACACCGCCGTGGCAAACAGGTAGCCGGAATAGAAATAGACGAACCGGGCGGCGAATTCGTCGATCACGGTCCATCCGGTAGAGACATGGGCCATCTCCAGTGCCGCGCCGGCCAGCCAGATTGCCAGCGGCGGCACACGCAAGGTCAGCTTGGTGACGACGAAGAAGATCGGCAGCAGGTAGATGAACCACAGCGTGCCGAACGGATCGATGAAGGACGTCAGGTACAGTTTGGCGACGCCAATCCAGCCCATCTCGGCGGCGAAGGCCGGCGCCTTGAAACCGAACTGGATTGTTACCCACAGTACATAGAAATAGGCGAAGTGCACCACCTTGCGATCAAGATAGGTGCGCCAGTCGCGATCGATCACGCGCGATAGGAACAGGCCGGAGATCAGGAAGAAGTCCGGCATCCGGAACGGGCGGGCGAACTCGACCACGTGATGCATGAAGCCGGTCTGGCCGGCGGCGGCCTCGACACCGAGCACCGAATGCATCATCACCACCATGACGATGCAGATGCCCTTGGCGTAGTCCACCCAGTCGAGCCGTCTCGGGCTTGCCGTTTGGGGGGGCGCTGTGCCGTTCCGGGTCATCGCTGTTCCTTTGGAGGTCATCAGCCCTGACAATAGGGGCCAAGCGTTTCGGTCCCGTTGCGCGATACAAGGAATGTGCCGCTTTTCCGGAACCCGCTATAAGGCGGCCGACTCAACCTTCTGTTAGCGTTAACCAGACGATATCGCCGTTGACCCGCCGCTTTCCCACGCCCCTTCCGATCGACGCCGTTCTTGCCGAACTGGCACAGACGCTCGCGCGCCAGCCCACGGCGGTGCTGGTGGCGCCGCCCGGCGCCGGCAAGACCACGCGGGTCCCGCTGGCGCTGCTCGATCAACCATGGGTCGGCAACGGCAAGATCATCGTGCTGGAGCCGCGCCGGATCGCCGCACGCGCCAGCGCGGAGCGGATGGCGCAGACATTGGGCGAGCGCGTCGGCGAGACGGTCGGCTATCGCGTGCGCTTCGGGTCAAAAATCTCGCGCGCGACCAGGCTCGAAGTCGTCACTGAGGGCATTTTCGCGCAGCAGATTTTAAACGATCCGGAATTGAGCGGCGTTGCAGCGGTGCTGTTCGACGAATTTCACGAACGCTCGCTCGATGCCGATCTCGGTCTTGCGCTGGCGCGCGACGTGCAGACTGGCTTGCGCGAGGATCTGCGCATTCTTGTGATGTCGGCGACGCTCGACGGCGCGCGGGTGGCGAACTTGCTCGGCAACGCGCCAGTGATTGCCAGCGAAGGCCGCGCCTTTCCGGTGGAGACGCATTATCTCGGCCGCAAGCCCGATGTCCCGCTGGAACGTCAGATGGCCGATGCGATCGCGACGGCACTGCGTGCGGACGCGGGGTCGGTCTTGGCCTTCCTGCCCGGCGCCAGCGAAATCCGCCGGACGCAGAATTTTCTCGAAGAACGGATCCACGACGCGGCGGTCGACGTCGTGCCGCTCTATGGAGCGCTCGACGCCAGCGTGCAGGATCGCGCCATCGCGCCGGCCCGGGAAGGACGGCGCAAAGTGGTGCTGGCGACATCGATCGCCGAAACCTCGCTGACCATCGACGGCGTGCGCATCGTGGTCGACTGCGGTCTCGCCCGCGTGCCGCGCTATGAGCCTGACATCGGCGTGACGCGGCTGGAGACGATACGTGCGTCGCGCGCGGCGGTGGACCAGCGGCGTGGCCGCGCCGGCCGCACCGAGCCCGGCGTCTGCTATCGGCTATGGGACGAGCCGCAGACGGCCTCGCTTCCCGCCTACACGCAACCGGAGATTCTCAGCGCCGATCTGTCGTCGCTGGTGCTCGATCTGGCGCAATGGGGGGTACGCGATCCGGCGGCGTTGGCCTTTCTTGATCCGCCGCCTGCACCTGCGCTCAACGAAGCACGCGATCTGTTACGTCAGCTCGGTGCGCTCGACGGCGATGATCGGATCACAGCGGAAGGTCAGGCGCTGCGCGCGCTGGCGTTGCCGCCGCGGCTGGCACGTATGATCGTCGATGCGCAGCGTTTCGGTGCGGCGCAGGAGGCGGCCGACATTGCCGCGATCCTCACCGAGCGCGGGCTCGGCGGCGACAGTGTCGATCTCGACGTGCGCCTCGATCAGTTTCGCCGCGACCGTTCGCAACGTGCCGCCAGCGCGAGGCAATTGGCAAAGCGGTGGGCAACCCAGGTCGAAGCTGCCAATGCGTCCACCTCTCCTGGTCTCACGAGCGGCGAGGGGCTTGGATCTGGCGCGATGCTGGCATTGGCCTTTCCGGATCGGATCGCGAAAAATCGCGGCAATGGCAGTTTCGTGTTGGCCAATGGCCGCGGCGCGACAATGGATCAGACCGCGACGCTGGCGCGCGCACCTTATATCGCGGTCGGCGAACTCACCGGTGCGGCGGCGAGGAGTCGTATCCTGCTGGCCGCGCCGATCAGCTCCGCCGAGATCGAGGCGCGGTTTGCGGACGAGATCGAAAGCGCCGACGAGGTGTGGTTCGACCGAAGTGCCATGGCGCTGCGCGGCCGGCGCCGCAAGCGGCTGCATGCGATCACACTGACAGAGGCGCCGCTGCAGATTTCGCCTTCCGAAGAGACGGCGCGGATTTTCGCCGAAGGGTTGGTGGCGGCCGGGCTTGATCGCCTGCCGTGGTCGAAGGCGCTGACGCAGTGGCGCGGCCGGGTGATGTTCTTGCGCGCGGCCGAAGGCGATACCTGGCCCGATTTGTCTGATGCGGCACTCGTGGCAACCGCCGAGCATTGGCTGGTGCCGGCGCTGTTCGACAAGGTGGCGTTGAAGGATGTATCGGCGGGCGATCTGTCGGATGCACTGATGGCGCTCCTGCCCTGGGAGCAGCGGGCCCGGCTTGACCGCGAAGCACCGACCCATTTCGAAGCGCCGACGGGCACCCATCTGCCGATCGATTACGAGGCGGAGCAGGGGCCCACGATTGCGGTCCGCTTGCAGGAGTTGTTTGGATTGAACGTCCATCCCGCGGTTGCGAAGGGCAAGGTGCCGCTGGTGCTCGAACTGTTGTCGCCGGCGCATCGGCCGGTGCAGGTCACGCGCGATCTGCCGGGATTTTGGCGCGGCAGCTATGCCGCCGTGCGCGCGGATTTGCGTGGCCGCTATCCGCGCCATTCCTGGCCGGAGGACCCGGCTGCAGCCGAGCCGACGCGGCGCGCCAAGCCGCGTGGCACGTGACATCGGCAGCAGTTCGTTAACGCTAAACTCACAGTTTTCACCAAAATAGGCATATCCGGTCGCGCCTCGTCGCGTGGACGAATGCGTCTGACCGGCGGCGTGCGAGTGGCGTAATGCGTGGCGTGATGATCCTGGCCGGCGTGATGATCGGCCTCGGTACGGTGATGGCTCAGGTCGCCGATCACATGATGGCGGCGTCCGCCACCACGCCGGAGCCGGTCGCGATGGTCGCCGCGTCGGCAGATGGCGGTACGGGCGTTCGCAGCGTCGTCGTGCGGCGCGATCCTCATGGGCATTTCCAGACCGAAGGCCGCATCGAGGGCCAGCGGATTACGTTCATGGTCGATACCGGAGCGTCGGTGGTGGCGATGAACGAATCCTCGGCGGCGCGCATCGGCGTGCGGCCCGCGCGCGATGATTTCACCGCGAAAGTCGCCACCGCCAATGGCGTCATCAAGGCCGCGCGCACACGGCTGGCGATGGTTCAGGTTGGCGATCTCGTGGTCCGCGACGTCGATGCCATGGTGCTTCCAGACGAGGCGTTGTCGCAGAACCTGTTGGGCTTGTCGTTTCTCGGCAAGCTGAGGCGTTTCGAATTCGCCGGCGGCAAGATGGTTTTGGAACAATAATGGCCGCGGCGCCTTAATCCGTCTGCCACTGTTAAATCCGCCGCAATTTCACCCTATCCGACGATCCCGCCTTTTCTCCGCGACAGGCATTCGCTATGGCTGCGGAGTATTTCGTTCAGAAGCTTTTCAGAAGGTCTGCCTGCATGTTTCCCAAGCCGAAATCTGTCCTGGTCCCCAACACGCTCGCTTATGAATCCGAGCCGATGGTGAAGGCAACGGGCTTTCGCGAGTATGACGCGCGCTGGCTGTTCGGCAAGGAGATCAACCTGATGGGCGTGCAGGCGCTGGGCATGGGGCTCGGCGCGCTGATCGCTGAATTGGGCCAGAAGCAGGAGATCGTCACCGGCCATGATTTTCGCGGCTATTCGTCGTCGATCAAATATGCGCTGATTTCCGGCCTGCTGGCGTCCGGATGCAAGGTGCACGACATTGGCCTTGCGATGACGCCGATGGCCTATTTCGCGCAGTTCGAACTCGATGTGCCCTGCGTCGCCATGGTGACGGCCTCGCACAACGACAACGGCTGGACCGGCGTCAAGATGGGAGCCAATCGCCCGCTGACCTTCGGCCCGGACGAGATGACGCGCTTGAAGGAAATCGTGCTCAACGCCGACTTCAAGAACAAGGTCGGTGGCAGTTATCAGTTTCACGAGAATTTTCCCGCGCGCTATATCGCCGATCTGACCAAGCGGCCCAAGCTGAAGCGCAAGCTCAAAGTCGTCGTGGCGTGCGGCAACGGCACCGCCGGCGCGTTCGCTCCGCAGGTGATGGAAGCCATCGGCTGCGAGGTGATTCCGCTCGACACCGAACTCGATCATACCTTCCCGAAATACAACCCGAACCCGGAAGACATGGAGATGCTGCACGCCATTCGCGATGCGGTGCTCGAGCACAAGGCCGATGTCGGCCTCGGCTTCGACGGCGACGGCGATCGCTGCGGCGTGGTGGACGACACCGGCGAGGAGATTTTCGCGGATAAGGTCGGCGTCATGCTGGCGCGCGACATTTCTGCGTTTCACAAGGATGCGCAGTTCGTTGTCGATGTGAAATCCACCGGCCTGTTCGTCACCGATCCGGTGCTGCAGAAGCAGGGTGCCAAGGCGACCTATTGGAAGACCGGCCATTCCTACATGAAGCGGCGCACCCACGAACTCGGCGCGCTCGCCGGCTTTGAAAAGTCGGGCCACTTCTTCTTCAATCCGCCCTTCGGCCGCGGCTATGACGACGGCCTGATCTCGGCGATCGCGATCTGCGAGATGCTGGATCGGGCACCGGGCAAGAAGATGTCGGATCTCAAGAACGCTTTGCCGAAGACGTGGTCGTCGCCGACGATGTCGCCGCACTGCGCGGACGAGACCAAATACGGTATCGTCGAGGCTGTCGTGAAGCACTTCGAGACGGCGAAGGCCAAGGGCGAGAAAGTTGCCGGTCAGGCGATCCGCGATCTCGTCACCGTTAATGGTGTGCGTGTCACCGTCGAGGACGGCAGCTGGGGACTGGTGCGGGCGTCGTCCAACAAGCCCGAACTGGTGGTGGTCGTCGAAAGTCCGGTGTCGGAGCAGCGCATGCGCGACATGTTCGAGGCGATGGATGCCGTGCTGCGCACCCATCCCGAAGTCGGCGAATACAATCAGAAGATCTGAAGCCAAGCGGCGGAGCGGTCGAGACCTGCCCGCCGCCGTTGCTTAGATGGAGACTTGCGCCAGCCGCTGTTCTTGCGCGGCGCGGCGCCGCTTCGATTCCTGAAAGCCGTGCATCCCGATCTGCCACTGCAGGCCGACGACGGAGCCTTTCACCGGCTGTAGCAGCGCCAGCGAACTGATGAGCGTGATCGGCAGCCAGATCAGCGCATGCAGCCAGTAGGGCGGCGCATAAGCGGTTTCGAGCGCCAGCAGCGCCGGCACCACGGCGTGGCCGACAATTACGATCACCAGATAAGCGGGAAGATCGTCGGCGCGCTGGGCCGAATAGCTTTCGCCGCAGGCGTCGCAGTGGTCGACCACCTTCAGGAAGCGGCCGAACAGATGACCTTCGCCGCAATGGGGGCATTTCATCTTGAAGCCGCGCCACATGGCGAGACCGAGCGAAACCGGGTTTGTCATGGCGAATATCCTTGACCATCACGTCGATCCATACAATATGGATAGCGCGGCGGACAATCAAAGGAAATGTAGGTATTTGTATGGGATGGCTCCCTACAATAGCGGAATGGCAGGGGCCGATCTATCTTCGGATCGTTGATGCGCTGAGTGCAGACATCAACAGCCGGCGGCTGGTGCGCGGCCAGCAGCTTCCGACCCATCGCGCCCTCGCAGATGCGCTCGGCATCGATCTGACCACTGTCACGCGGGCCTATGGCGAGGCGCGCCGGCGCGGTCTGATCGAGGCGCGCGTGGGGCAGGGCACGTTCGTGTCCGAAACCACGGCGCGTCAGGCCGCGGACATTGCGGCGCAGGTCAAGATCGACCTGTCGATGAACATTCCGCCGCAGCCGGTGGAAGCCAATCTCGATCTGCGCATCGCCCAGGGGCTGGCCGCGATCCGCAGCGAAGCGAGCTTCAGCGCTTACCTGAATTATGCCCGCCCCGGTGGCAGCGACGAGGAGCGCGAAGTGGCCGCACAATGGCTGCGGCCGCGCGTCACCGCGGCGGCGGCCGATCGGCTCGTGATCTATCCGGGCACCCAGGCGGCCCTGTTCAATGCGCTGCTGGCGCTGACGTCGCCGGACGACGTGGTGCTGACGGAAAATCTCACCTTTCCCGGCATCAAGGCGGCCGCGACGCGGCTCGGCGTTCGCTTGATCGGCGTCGCGATGGATAAAGGCGGCATTCTGCCGGACGCGCTCGAAGCTGCTTGCCGCCAACATCAGCCGAAAGCGGTCTACCTCATTCCGACGCTGCATAATCCCACCACGGCGACCCTCGATCCCTCGCGGCGGCGGGCGATCGCCGAGATCGTTCGCCATCACGGGCTCTGGCTGATCGAAGACGATGCCTACGGTTTTCTCGAGCCGTCGATGCAGCCGATCGCGAATTTGATTCCCGAGCGCACCTACTTCGCGGCCAGCATGTCGAAGTGCATCGCCCCGGCCCTGCGCGCATCCTATCTGCTGGTGCCGGATCAGTCGGCCGAGCAGACCATGCGCAACAACCTGCAGGCGACGATGCAGATGCCGCCGCTGTTGATGGTGGCGCTCCTGACGCATTGGATACGCACCGGCGTCGCCGATCAGATCATCCAGGCGATCCGCAGCGAGGCCGTCGGGCGACAGCAGCTCGCCGCGCGGCTGCTTCAGGGATTCACGTTTGCGGCGCGGCCGAGCAGCCATCATCTCTGGCTATCGCTGCCCCGGCAGCGGAACGACGCGGAATTTCTCGCCGATGTGCTGCGTCACGGTCTCGCAGTGGTTGGCCGCGACGCCTTTGCCGTGGGAGCGGACGCCGCGCCCGGCGTGCGCGTATCGCTCGGTGCGGCGCGCAACCGCGCCGAACTGGCGCAGGCGCTGCAGTTGCTCGCCGCGACGCTGCGCGCGCCGCCTTCGGATATTCAGATCGTCTGATGCATGCCGTAGCATCCCGTGGAATAGGTATGAAGCCGTCCCCCTGAGGTGCGCGCACTTTGCGCGTGGAGAGTCTCAGGATGACGCCGTTGCCGTCACCTGAAGCTCGTCCAAATCTAGATGCCGAGATACGCCTGCCGCACGCGTTCGTCGGCCAACAGGTCGGTGCCGCTGCCTGACAGCGTGACGCGGCCATTTTCCAGCACATAGGCGCGATTGGCGATCTTCAGCGAGACCGCAACGTTCTGCTCCACCAGCACGCAGGTCATGCCGCCCGCGTTAAGTTCGCGGATGGTCTTGAGCACGTCGTGGACGATGGCGGGAGCCAGCCCGAGCGACGGCTCGTCGAACATGATGAGTTTCGGCTCACCCATCAGGCAGCGTCCGATCGCCAGCATCTGCTGTTCGCCGCCCGACAAGGTCCCGGCCGCCTGATGGATGCGCTCCGCAAGCCGCGGAAACATCGTCAGCACGCGCGCGCGGTTGCGCTGCCGATGCGGCCGCGCGTGTGGCAGCATCGCGCCCATGTCGAGATTTTCCGACACGGTGAGCGAGGGAAAGATCTGCCGCCCCTCGGCGACCTGCCCGATGCCGAGATCGCAGACGCGGTGACTCGGCATTCCGGCAATGTCCGCGCCATCAAACAGGATACGTCCGCTGGTCGGCTTGTGCATGCCGGCGATGGTGCGGATCAGCGAGGTCTTACCGGCGCCGTTGGCTCCGACGATCGCGACGATCGCGCGTTCATCGACGGTCAGCGAAACGCCGTCGAGAGCTTGTGCATCGCCATAGTGAACGGTGAGCGACTCGACACTGAGCATCACAGCGACTCCGCACCGAGATAGGATTCGACGACGGCCGGATCGCGCAGCACCTGCTCCGGATTGCCTTCGGCGATGGCTGCGCCGTGATGCAGCACCAGGATGCGCGAGGCCAGCGCGGTCACCGCGCGCATCACGTGCTCGATCAGCAGGATCGTGAGGCCGTCGCGGTTGAGATCGCGCAGCGTTGCGACGATGCGATCCGTTTCGGTTGGCCGCAGCCCCGCCATCACTTCGTCGAGCAGCAGTAGCTTGGGTCCCGTCGCCAGCGCGCGCGCCACTTCGAGGCGCTTGCGATCCGGCAGGGTCAGGCTCGACGCGGTCTGCGCGCGCTTGTCGAACAGGTCGAGCTGGGTCATGACGCGCCGCGCGATCGCCTGAGCATCGGAAACGGTTGTGGTCTGCATCAAGGCGCCGATGACGACGTTGTCCTCCACCGTGAGCGCCGGGAAGGGCCGCACCAGTTGAAAGGTCCGCCCGATGCCGCGGCGGGCGATCTCGTCGGCGCGCCGGCCCTGGATCTGTTCGCCGGCGAAGGTAATCGTGCCCTCGTCGGGCGCAATCGCGCCTGCGATCATGTTGAAGAGCGTGGTCTTGCCGGCGCCGTTGGGGCCGATCACCGCGAAAATCTCGCCGGGTTGAACGTCGAAGCTGACGCGGCTGACGGCGGCGAGGCCGCGAAAGCGCTTGCTGATTCCGGCGATGGAAAGCAGGGCGGTCATGAGCGTTGCCTGTCGAGTCCGAGCCGGCGGGCCAGCCACGGCCACAGGCCGCTGGGCTGCAGCGAGATGATGACCATCAGCGTCAGGCCGTAGAAGATCGATTTGGCGCCCGGCGTGTTGATGCCGAAATGCTGGATCAGCGCTGTGAGGCTTTCGCCGAGCGGCGTCAGCAGGATCGCGCCGACGACGGGCCCGAACACCGTGCCGAGGCCGCCGATGATCGGCGCCATGATGATCTCGATCGAGCGGCCGATGTCGAAAACCTGCGAGGGAAACAGGTTGCGATAATAGAAGCCATAGAACACGCCGCCGACGGCGGTCATGCTGGACGAGATCAGCATCGCGATCATGCGGGCGCGCATGATGTTGATGCCGGCCGCTTGCGCCGCCTGCGGATCTTCGCGGACCGCGAGCCAGCGATAGCCGAGCGGCGAGCGGCGCAGCCAGGCGACCAGCAGCGTCGCCGCGGCGGCAAGGAACAAGGCAAGATAGTAATAGAGCAGCGGTCCGCCGCCGAGATTCCACCATTTGTCGGAGCCGGGGCTGTTGACGGACAGGAACAGGCCGGCCGATGCGCCGGTAATCTGCAAATGATCGAAGCCGATACGGGTGAACTCCGCAAAGGCGATGGTCAGCAGCGCGAAGTAGACGCCCTCGATCGAGAAGCGCCAGCCGAGCCAGCCGACGATCATGCCGGCGGCGGCCGCAACCGGAATGGCGATCAGGACGCCGAGCCACGGGCCGATGCCGAACAGCGTCCACAGCGCCGTCGCGGTATAAGCGCCAAGCCCGAGATACAGCGCGTGGCCGAGCGAGAGCTGCCCGGCGAAGCCCATCAGCAGATTCCAGGCCTGCCCGAGATAGGCGAAGTAGAACACCAGGATCAGCACCGACAAGAGATAGCGATCGGCCGCAAGCGGCGCGGCGGTGCAGGCGGCTAGCAGGATGAAACAGAGAACTTTCCCGCGAGTGGGGACGTTTTGCCAAAGGCTCGTCATAGGCGACGCCCCATCAAGCCCTGTGGGCGCAACACCAGCACCAAAATCAACAATGCGAATGAGAACATGCTTTTCATCGAGGGCTGGATGTAGAAGCCCGCAAGCGCCTCGGAAATCCCGATCAGCACGCCGCCGATCAGCGCGCCGGCCATCGATCCGAGGCCGCCAATGATGACGATGACGAATGCCAGCAGCGTATAAGCCGGTGCAAGGCCGGGCGAGGCATCGGCGATGGTCGCCATCAGGGTGCCTGCCGCTCCGATGCATGCAAAGCCGAGCCCGAACGTCACCGCATAAAGCTGCTTGACGTTGAGGCCGACGACCCCCGCGCCGGTCAAATTATCGGCACAGGCACGAATGGCCGTGCCGGTCCGCGTGTAGCGGAAGAACAGGAACAGCGCGGTGCAGATCGCGACCGCGCCCAGCGCCGCGAAGACCCGGACCTTGTCGATGAACAATGGGCCGATATCGAAGCTGTCGAAGCTGTAGGGCAGGTTGATCGGACGTGCATCCGGGCCGAACACCAGCAGCAGGCCGTTGACGATGACGGTGGCGAGACCCACCAGCAGAATGAACTGCTCGTGCTCGGCGCGGCTGATGAAGGGCTCGACCAGCGAGCGCTGCAGAACGTAACCGAGAAAGAAAAACGCCACCGCGATCGGCAGCAGCGATACGAGCGGCGAGACGTCGAGCATCTCGAACAGCAGGAAGGCCGCGTACATGGCGATCACGGTGAATTCGCCGTGAGCGAAATTGACGACGCGCATGACACCGAAGATCACGGACAAGCCAAGCGCCATCAGCCCGTAGACAAGCCCGGTAAGAATACCTTGAACGACAATATTCAAGGTGATCGCCGTCATAGAGAACTCCAGTCCTCAGCGATGCTGCGGATCGAGGGAAACAGAAAGGACGCATCGCGCAAGATGCGCGATGCCGGTGAGCGGAAACTGAGCCGAACGCCTCAGATCATTGCCGGATCACTTGCGGCTCTGCCACGGCGGCATCGGCAGCACCGGCGTCATGGTCGCGACCTCGGCCGGCAGCACCACCGTCGGCGTCTGGTCGCGGTTCTGCACGCAGGCTGACGGAAGATTATTGTTCTGGCCCTTTTCGTCGAACTTGATCGGCGGCCCGATCATGACATGGTCGACGAGATTGGTTTCCCGCAGTGCCTTCATCAATTCGGGGCCGTTGGCCGTGCCGGCGCGTTTGAACGCGTCCGCTGCAATCATCAGCGCGTCGAAGGTGAAGCCGACGTTGAAGCATTCGACGGCGAAGCGGAATTTCGGTTGCGCTTTGGTGTAGGCGGCTTCGAGCGCCTGGGTGACCTTGGACTTCGGATTGGCCCAGGGCAGCGCGTCGACGTGGTAGTCCGCCAGCGGGCCGAGCGCCTTGTAGAATTCCTCGTCGTAGAGGCCGGGTGCGCCGGGCGAGATGATGCCCATCGGCTGAAACTTCTGCCGCACAGTGTCGCGCACCAGCTTGATGGCGTCGGCAGCGCGCGTCACCACCAGAAGCAGGTCGGGATTGAGGCCCCGAATCTTGGTCACCTCGACGGAAAGATCCTGCGCCTTCGGATCGTAAGGAATCGATTCGATCAATTTGAACGGCAGTCCGGCACTCGGAAACAGCGCATCCATGCCCTTGCGCTGCGCCAGACCGAAGTTGTCGTTGGCGTGCAGGAAGACAGCCGTTTTCGGCGTGATCTTGGTGGCGTCGATCAACGCCTGGATCTGCTGCAGGCCGTTCTTCACCAGGGCGCCGCCGGTCGGGAAGTTGCGGACCAGATACTTGTAGCCTTGCTCGGTCAGTTGCGGCGCGGCGGCGATATTCACCACCAGCGGAATCTGCCGCTGTTCGCAAACTTGGGCCATTGCCAATGTGCCGGCGGAGTCGAAGGCGCCGACGATGCAGTTTGCGCCCTCGTTGATGGCGCGCTCGGTCTGGGTACGCGCGACATCGGGATTGGACTCCATGTCGATGTGGACCAATTCGACATGATAGCCGAGGTCCGACAGCACGGTCGGCGCCACCAGCGCCCCGCGGTGGCAGCTTTGGCCGGCCTGGGCGAGATAGCCCGACTGCGGCAGCAGGATCGCGATTTTCAGGGTCTTGGCCTGCGCGCGGACGATCGACGGCGCGGCAAGAAGCGCTGCGCCGGCGACGCCGCCCGCGAGCACGCTGCGACGGCTGAATTTGAACTGGTCGATCGGCATGTCTTTCCTCCTGGAGTGCCCGCCGTGAGCCGGTCGTGATGGACGGGACCGCTCTATAAAACCCTGACGTGATGCGTCATAGCCCGGAATTGATAGGGATGCAGTCCCGAATGCAAGCCTCGATTATCGCGTGGCGCCCGCGCGACCACAAGTCGCCGCCGGCGCAGCACCCTGCGCATTTGGTCTGATCCTCTTGCATTGCAAAAGACGTGTGATGTCGCGGTCAGTGCTTCTCACGACGGATGAAGGCCCAGGGGCTGACTTCGGAATCCGTCGGCACCTCGATATCGATCAGGTAGGGCCCGCCCGCCGCCAGCGCGCGTTCGAGCGCGGGACGGAAGGCCTCCGGAGACGACACGCGCGCAGCGCCCACGCCGAAGGATTCCGCAAGCTTGACGAAATCCGGATTGACCAGATCGGAGGCGACGACGCGGCCTTCGAAGCCCTGCAGCTGATCGCGCCGCACATTGCCGTAAGCATTGTTGTTGAAGACCAGCACCACTACGCCGATGTTGAACTGCACGGCGGTCGCCAGCTCCTGCACGGCGAACATGAAGCCGCCATCGCCGGTGATGGCGACGACGGACCGATCCGGATTGGCCACCTTGGCGCCAAGCGCGGTCGGAAAGCCCGATCCCAGCGTACCCTGATAGCCCGAAGTGATGAAGGTGCGCGGCTCGTAGACCGGGAAGCCGTACCACGATGCAAAGCCGACCTGCGAGAGCTCATCGGTGACGATGGCATTGGCGGGAAGGACCTCGCGCAGGACGTTGAGATACGACATCTGCGGCTGGATCGCCTGGATCGCCTTCAGCGTCGAGGCCGATGCCGCGCGGATCGCTTCACGGCGTCCGCTCTGCCGGGTGAAACCGCGTCGCCGGACGGCCGCGACAAGATCGCGGGTGCCGTCGCGCGCATCGGCGACGATCGCCGTATCGGGCGTGAAGCGGCGCATTTCAGTGGGATCGATATCGATGCGGATGGTGGTCTGGCCTGCCGGCCGATAGGGCCAGCGCCAGGTCGGCAACTCCATCCGCGTGCCGATGCCAATGACGAGATCGGTCTGCGGCCATAGATCGTATGCGGCGGCCATCGACATGCCGAGTTCATGCGCGTTGCTGACGATGCCGCGGCCGCTGCGAAACGCCACCACCGGCGCATCGAGCATTTCCGCAAGTTCGAGAATTTCCTCGCGGGCGTCAATCGCGCCGCTGCCGACGAAGATCATCGGCGCCTTGCTGTTGGCGATGCGCTCGGCGGCAGCCTTGATGCGCTCGCTGTCGGGCTGCGGTGCCGGCAACGGATCGAATGGCGCCGAGGCCGCGGTGTCGGCGCGTTGCGTGAAAATATCCCACGGCATTTCCAGCACCGCCGGGCCACGGCGGCCGGATAGGATTTCCTGAAAGGCGCGCGACACCAGCGCTGGAGCCGCGTCGGGATACTCGATGCGCTCGGCCCATTTGACGAAGGTGCGAACCGTCCCGAGCTGATCCGGCATTTCATGCAGATGTCCGCGTCCCTTGCCGAGAAATGCCGTCGGCACCTGACCGGTGAGGCATAGCACGGGCTCGTTGCCGCCGAACGCGGTCAGCAAGGCGGCGCTGGCATTCAAGATGCCGGGGCCAGGAACGACGCTGAAGACACCGGGGCGCCCGGTGGAGCGCGCATAACCATAGGCCATGTAGCCGCACGCCTGCTCATGACGCGCGCCGATCACTCTCAACTGCGCTTGCTGAAACGCGTCGAACAGCCCGTAAACTTGCGCGCCAGGCAAGCCGAAGACCGTGTCGACACCATGAGCGACCAGTCCGCCGACGATCGCTTCGCCGCCCGTCATTGAAGCCATAACGTGTCCCACTCGTTCGCAAACCGGACCGCGCCTCGGCGAAATGCGCGGACCATCTGTTTCGGGCGATACTTGCTACCAACAGCCACGAAGATGCAAGAGGCTTGTCATCTATTCGCGCTGCGAGGCGCGCGCAGCGCAGTCCGTTCCATTGAGGAGGCGCTTCGCTTCAAGCCGCCGCCGGATCGATGCCGATGCGCATCGCATGCGCCGTGACGCTGTGGCGAAGATCGGTCATCATGGCGTCGAACAATTCGAATGCCTCAAGCTGAAATTCGGTCGCCACCTGATGCGGCGGCAATCGTCGGTCGCCGATCCGGCGCCTGAGATGTTCGAGGCGCTCGAGTTGCTCGGACCAGACCTGATCGATCAGCGCCATCACCAGGCGCCTCAGGATGTCGCCGAGCATCGTCTCGCCGATCGCCGCGATCTTGCCGGCCATCCAGCTATCGGCCATAGCCCGAATGGCTCGCGCGAGCTTTTCGGATTCATTCCGGCGATTGGCCGAGGGCGGCGCGATGTCCACCGCTAGCGTAAGGATCGATCGAATGGCGGCGTCGAGCGCCGCGATGTCCCACCGCGCGTCCGGTGGAGCGAAACGGCCAATCAGATCGTCGATGGTGTCATCACGCATGCGTTGCACCGCCGCGAACGGATCGTCGCCGTCGCGGATATTCTGACGCAAGCTGTAGAGCGCCTCGCGTTGCTGTTGAATGATCGCATCGAAACGCAGCAATCCCAGACGCCGGTCGAGACTGCGCGTGGCGTGTCGTCGTTGTGCGGCCTCCACCAGACGTTTTGCGGCGGCGGGAGCGATGACGGTGGCGGACGGCGACGGGATATTGATCGCGGCCGACGTCAGGACGTCGTCTTCCAGCGAGGCGTGGAAAATCGAGCGGCCCGGGTCTCCCTGTCGTCCGGCGCGGCCGCGCAGTTGTTGGTCCAGCCGCAGGTGATCATGATGCGTGGTGCCGATCACCAGCAGTCCGCCGGCCGCGATCACTGCGTCTCTCGCGGCGCTGTCGGCGCGTTCGCCGCCGAGCCGGATATCGGTGCCGCGGCCCGCCATCGCGGTTGCGATCGTCACGGCACCAAGTGCGCCGGCGCCGGCGATGATCTGCGCTTCGCGCGCGTGATGCTTGGCGTTGAGCAAGGCAAAGCTTCGTGGAGCCGGCGCGCCGGTGTCGCGATCATTGCACTGCTGCCAGCCGTGCTGCTCGAGCATGGTTGCCAGCGCTTCGGATTGTTCAATCGAGGGGGCGCCGATCAGGACGGGTTGTCCGCGCTCAGCCGCGCCTTCAACCTCGCGCAGGATCGCTACGTGCTTGTCGGCGGCGGTGGCATGGAGAACTGAGTCATCGCGCCGGATCAGCGGACGATGGGTCGGGATGGCGACCACTTCGAGGCCGTAGACATCCTTGTATTCGGCTGCGTCGGTGATCGCGGTCCCCGTCATGCCTGCGAGTTTGGCATAGCGCCGGAAGTAAGCCTGGAATGGGATCGACGCCAGCGTGCGAGTTTCCTCGCCGATCGCACAGCCTTCCTTGGCTTCCAGTGCTTGATGCAATCCCTCATCATAACGCCGTGCCGGCATCGGGCGGCCGGTCAAGTTGTCGATAATGATGACCTCGCCGTGCGAGACGACGTAATCGCGATCGCGTGTCAACAACACATGCGCGCGCAAGGCCAGCACGACATGATGCAGCAGTGCGATCGAGGCGATGTCATGCAGCGTGGCCGAGGCCGACAACAGTCCGCGCTGGCGCAATCCTTGTTCGACCGCGCGATAGCCAGCTTCGGTCAGCGACACGCGTCGCCGGTGGTCGATGCTGTAGTGCTGCGGCTCAAGCGTCGCGACCACTGCATCGATGGCCTGATAGAAGATCGAATGATCGCCGAGCGGGCCGAACAGCGCTAGCGGCATGGCGGCCTCGTCGATCAGCGTCGCATCCGCTTCGTCCACGATGGCGAAGACGTGGCCGCGCTGAACGGTTTCCGCAGCGGTGAACTTCATGTTGTCACGCAGGAAGTCGAAGCCGAATTCGCTGGCGGTGCCGTAGGTGATGTCGCAGCGATAGGCCTCGCGCCGTGCATCGTCGTCCATCTGCTGGGTGACGACGCCGGTGCTGAGCCCGAGCATCCGATAGACCGGCTGCATCCAGTTACGATCGCGCTCGGCCAGATAATCGTTCGGCGTGGCGACATGCACGCCGTGCCCGGTCAATGCATTCAGCGCGCAGGCCATCGTCGCCGTCAGCGTTTTGCCTTCGCCGGTTTTAATCTCGGCGATACAGCCATCATGCAGCACGAGGCCGCCGATCAGTTGCTCGGGCACTGGAAATTCATCGAGGGTTCGGCGCGCCGCCTCGCGAACGAGGGCGAAAACATCGGCCTTGATGCTGTCGAGCGAGGCGCCGCCGAGGGCCGCCTTGCGCAGCGCCGCCGCGCGTTCGCGCAGGGCTGAATCGGTGAGTTTCCGGCAGCGGGATTCTTGCGGCAGAATCGTGTCGACGATGGCGCCGTAGCGGGCCAGCTTTCGCTTGGCGGCAAAGCCCAGCGCGCGCCTCGCCAGCCGCAGGATCATTTCAGTTCGAACAGAATCGGCACCGTGAAGGCGAATTGAGTCCCGCCAACCTCGGAAGGAGGCGCCGGCAGAGGCTGGGCACGCTGCAGCAGTTCGAGCGTCTCGCGGTCCAATGCCGCCGACCCGCTGCCCTTGACGATCTTGCTGGAGATGACGTGGCCGTGGCGGTCGATCACGAAGGAGACCTTGGCGGTGCCTGACTCGCGACGGACCTGCGCGTCATGCGGATAGCGCTTGTTGCGCTGAAGGTGCAGGGCCAGACGCCGCTTCCAGCTCACCAGCACGGCCTTGCGCGAGGCGGCGGCGGTGGGCGCGGTGGTCGCGGAGGCGGCCGCGAGCGGCGGCGCGGCGTTCGGCGTCTTTTCCTTCTCTTCCTTCTTGTCTTCCTCCGGCTTCTTCTGCTCGGGAGGCGTCTCCAGCGCGACGTCGGGCTCCTTCACCTGCGGCAGCGGCGGTTCGGGCTCCGGCTTCTCCTCGGCCTTCTGCTCGGCCTTCTCCTGAGGAGGCGGGGCCTCGTCGGTCTGCATCTGCTCTTCGCCGGGCGCGACGTCGCGGGCAACCGCTTCGCGGAACGACTCGGTGGTGAAATCGACTTCGATCGCGGTGGTGGTGTCGAAGGTGTCGCCCTCTTCGGCCGGCGCCCTGAGCAATGCGGCGGCCACCGCGCCGTGCAGCGACAGCATCGCAACGAAGCAGATGCCCCAGCGCGTCAACTCGCGAAGCGTGATGCCGCGGGAGGGACGCGGCGCGCTCATTGCGCGCCTCCGGCGACCGGCGCGCCCGCCGCGGGTTGCGCACCGGACGATTCCAGCCCGACCAGCGCGATCTTGAGGAATCCCGCCGCGCGCAGGTCGTTCATCAGCGTCATCACTTCGCCGTAGGGCACCGTCTTGTCGGCGCGGACGAACAGCCGCTTGCTGTGATCGCCCGAGGTCACCGCCTGCAGCGACCCGGCCAGCGTCGCACGCGAGATCGGCGTTTCGCCCACGGCCAGCGAACGATCCGCCTTCATGGTGATGAAGATCGGCTTCTCCGGACGGGGCTGCCGCGTCGCCGTCGACGCCGGCAGGTCGACCGCAATGTCGACCGTGGCCAGCGGCGCGGCGATCATGAAGATGATCAGCAGCACCAGAATGACGTCGATGAACGGCGTCACGTTGATGTCGCTCACCTGGGTCATCTCGTCGTCGGACGAGGCCTGCTGAAGTTGAACGCCCACGCGTGACTCCCGACTACTCTGCGGCGCGGCGATGCGGCGTCAGTTCCGCCCGGTTCAGATCGCGGCTGACCATCCGCATCAGTTCGGCGGAGCCGTCGCCGAGCAGGCCGCGATAGCTGGTGATCGCGCGGGCGAACATGTTGTAGATCATCACCGCCGGGATCGCCGCGACGAGGCCCATCGCGGTGGCCAGCAGCGCTTCGGCGATGCCGGGCGCGACCACCGCCAGATTGGTCGTCTGCGATTTCGAGATGCCGATGAAGGAATTCATGATGCCCCAGACGGTGCCGAACAGGCCGACGAACGGCGCGGTCGATCCGATGGTGGCAAGAATGCTGGTGCCGCGGGTCATGCGCCGCGCCGCCGCCGCTTCGATGCGGCTGAACAGCGATCCGACGCGCTCCTTGATACCGTCGTGGTTCATGGCATCGCTAGAGCGATTGATTTCATCCAGCGCGGCATTGGTCAGCGTCGCAATGTCGCTGTCGGCGTTGACGAGTTTGCTGCTGGCGTCCTGCAGCGAGCGCGCGCTCTCGACGCGGCGAAGATCGCGCATCAGCTTGCGGCGGGCGCCGAGCAGCTCGAGGCTCTTGGCGAGCCAGACCGACCACGTCACCACCGATGCGAAAGCAAGGCCGATCATCACCGCCTTCACGATGTAGTCGGCGGCCATGAACATGCCCATGGGCGTCAGCTCATGCGGCAGGATCGGGCTGGCATCGGCGGTGCCGACCGGCACCGTCTCGGTGGCGGGCGGGGCCGGTTGCGGAGCGCTCTCGGCGCTCGCCGGCGAAGACGGCGCGGCAGGCGCTGTCGCGCTCGGCGCGGTCGCCGATCCTGCAGACGCTGGGGCCTGGGACGGCGCCGCTTGGGAGGGCACGGCCTGAGTTTGGGTCAGCGCGGGCGCCGGCGTGTTCGCCGAAAGCGAGGCCGCTGCCGGCGCGGATGTCTGGGCGTGAAGCGCTTGCGGCGCAACCGGCACGGTCATGACGACTGCAAGCGCAATGGCGGCTGCTTGGGAATGAGATCGGCGACGGCGCTCCATCGCGCGGGCGTTAAGTGAAAGCAGCTTCATAGGACAGACTTTTTGTTTCGCCACCGATCTGGATCAGCGCAGGGTGGGATGACGGCGGAGATATCACGCCTGCGAGTGGTCTAACGTTTTGGCATTCTGAATCAAACAGACAACCGAGAGGGAATTTTAGAATCGCTTTAAAGGCTCCGCGTGAGAGCCGCGTGTCGCGCAGCTCGATCGTCTGCGCGCTGCACATGTGATCCGTTTTTGTGCGTCCGCCAACTAGAAGGTCTATAAATTGACGCAATTTGCTGGGTCGGCCCGTTGCGAGCCCTTATGCGCAAAGTTATGACGAGCGAAGTTGTCGCGGGCGCGGGGCTTCACTGTCCGCAAAAACCATCACGGGGAAAAAGGCGAATGGGGATCTCATCAGCAAGTCACGCTGACACGAACAGCGCTGGAAGCGTGATTGCGAACAACATGTCGGCGATCGGCTGGAGCAGGGCGATGCTCGGCGTCGCGGCGGTCATGCTGATCCCGGACTCCGCCGATGCGCAGCCCGCGTCCAGCAGCGACGATCTTCCGCAGGTTCGCGTCACCGCGCCGAAGCGGCAGGCCAAGCGTCATATCGCGCGTCGCGCACCGGTGCAGGCGGCGCCGGCGTCCGCGCCGGCCGCGGCGAGCAATGTCGTGGTCAATCCGGTCATCGGCGACGGCGCCGGCATTGCCGGCTATCAGACGCCGGCGCAGAGCGGCCTGTCCCGTTTCCCCACGCCGCTGACCAACACCGCGCAGACGGTCAACGTCGTGTCGCAGCAGCTGATGCAGGATCAGCGCGTCACGTCGGTTCAGGAAGCCCTGCGCAACGTGCCCGGCATCACCTTCACGGCGGGCGAGGGCGGTGTTCAGGGCGACAACGTCACCATCCGCGGCTATAGCGCGCGTAACGATTTCTATCGCGACGGCATTCGCGATCCAGGCTGGTACGCGCGCGATGCCTTCAGCTTCGATCGCGTCGAAGTCTACAAGGGACCGTCATCGTTCCTGTTCGGGCGCGGCTCCACCGGCGGCGTGATCAATATCGTCCCCAAGACGCCGCAGAACCGCGACTTCTCGGTGGTCGAGACCACCGGCACATCGGCGGCCGGCGGCCGCGTGATGGTGGACGTCAACAAGGCGTTCGAGCAATACGCGGCGCGCATTGCCGCCGTCGGCTACGATACCGATATCGCCGGACGCGACTTCGCGCATATCCGGCGTTACGGCGTCGCGCCCTCGATCTCCTATCAGATCGCGCCCGATACCAAGAACACGCTGGGTTACGTCTACCAGAAGGACGACAACATCGCCGACCGCGGCATCATCATGTTGCCGGGATCGTATTTCGGCACCAGCTATCGGCAGCCGGCGCCGGTGCCGCGCAACACGTGGTACGGTGTGGGCACGCCCGGGCAAAACGACATCGAGCAGACCGAAGCGCATACGCTCACCAACAAGTTCGAGCACGACTTCGCACCGGGGCTGAAATTCACCAACACCACCGGCGTCAGCTATGTCGAGCGTTTCAACCGGACGCGGCCGGTCCAGCTCTCGGGCCTCGGAACGGCGAATTCGAATCTCTGGAACGATCCCGTCGCCGGGACGCGGCTCGGCACACCGACCGACCCGCTTCTTCCGGGCACGCCGCTGAGCAATGTCTGGATCGCCAACACCAATCACTTCCAGAACCAGACCAACAACCTGCTCGTCAGCAATGTCAGCGATCTGAACGCGAAGTTCAGGACTGGAATGCTCGAGCACAACGTGCTGGCCGGCTTCGAAGTCAGCTATGAGAAGCGCGATCACTATCGCACGACGTTCAGCGACTCCTATCGCGTCAATGCTCTCAATCCCGATCCGTGGGTGGTGGGCACGCTGAACCCGACGACGGCGGCGACGGAGTCGCGGGCCAATGCCGTGGGCGCCTATATCCAGGACCAGTTGAAGGTGACGGAGTGGCTCGAGCTTCTCGGCGGCGTTCGCTTCGACAATTTCACCGCCAGAAGCAATACCCTTACGATCACCCGCGCGACCGGCGCGCAGAGCGGGCTGACCAGCCTGAATTCGGACAACAGCTTCGTGACCTATCGCGCCGGCGTGGTGCTGCATCCGACGCCGTGGTCGTCGGTCTACTACATGCACGGAACATCGGCGAATCCGCCGGCGGAATTCGTCTCGATCACCAACGGCCAGCAGGCGCTCGATCCCGTCACCTCGACGATCGACGAGATCGGCGCCAAGGCGGATATTCTCGACAAGCGGCTGAGCCTGAATGCGGCGGTGTTCCGCATCCGGAAGAAGAACGACTACGAGAACCAGGGGACCAGCGCGGATCCGGATTACGTTCCGGTGGGAACGACCCAGGTCCAGGGCTTCGAAGTGGGCGCTACCGGCCGCATCACGCCGCAATGGAGCATCTCCGGCGGCTATGCCTATCTGGAATCGAAAGTGCTCGATTCGCTGACGCTCGCCAACATCGGCCACGAACTTGCCGTGACGCCGAAGAACAGCTTCTCGCTGTTCACCACCTACGATCTCGATGCGAAATGGACGGTGGGCGGCGGCGCTTTCTATGTCGACTCGCGCTGGTCCAGCGTCGCCAACGACGCGCGGATTCCAGGCTACTGGCGCTTCGACGTGATGGCGGCCTACAAGGTCGATCGCAACCTGACGCTGCAGCTCAACGTCTACAACCTGACCGACGAATACTACTACGATACGGTCGCGGGCGCCGGCTTCGCGGTGCCGGGCCCGGGCCGCTATGTCTCGCTGTCGGCGCGCGCGCAGTTCTGACAAGTGGTGATCGGCGAGGTCCTTGCGGACTTCGCCGCGTCATGGTTGCGCCGGCGTCGTGACAGACGCCTTAAGCGAGGCTTCGGATCGAAGCCGGCATCGCAAGATGCCGTCTCTCATGAGCCGGTATCCTTCGCCGTCACGCCGCTCGAAAACGCCAAGAGGACATCTCGATGCTGGTGCGAATTCCCAACGTGTTGACGCCGGAGCAGGTGCAGCATTGCCGTGAGGTGATGGCGCGGGCCAGCTGGATCGATGGCCGCATCACCGCAGGCCATCAGTCGGCGCAGGTGAAACGGAATCTGCAATTGCCGGAAGGAACGCCGGAGGCGCGGGAGCTGAGCGACATGGTGCTGGCGGCGCTCAACCGCAATCCGCTGTTCATGTCGGCCGTGCTGCCGAAGAAGATCTTTCCGCCGCTGTTCAACCGTTACGATGCCGAGGGCGAAATGAACTTCGGCTCGCACGTCGACAACGCCATTCGCACCATTCCAGGTAGCGGCGTGCGGATGCGCACCGATGTCTCATCGACCTTGTTCCTGTCGCCGCCGGAGGAGTACGACGGCGGCGAACTGGTGATCGAGGATACCTACGGCACGCATGCGGTGAAGCTGCCGGCCGGCGACATGATCGTCTATCCGGGCACCAGCCTGCACCACGTCACCAAGGTGACGCGCGGCTCGCGGATCGCGTCATTCTTCTGGACCGAAAGCATGATCGGCGACGTGACGCGGCGTGCGATGATGTTCGATCTCGATATGTCGATCATCCGCCTCAACGCCGATCACCCGGAGCATCCGTCGGTGCTGTCGCTGACCTCGCTGTATCACAACCTGCTGAGGCAATGGGCCGAGACCTGACGCCGTCGCTCTCCCGCTCTCTCACGCCAGCATGGCCTCCAGCGCCGGCGTCGCGCGTTCGGTGATGAGGCCGTCCGCGCCGGTGAAGCGGATCAGCGCGGCGAGCTCGCGGGCGGCGGCGAAATCGATCGCCCGCTCGGGGCCGAGTACCATCAGCGCGGTCGCGTAGGCATCGGCTTCCATGCAGGAACGATGCAGCACGGTGGCCGTCACCATGCCGTTGACGATGGGATAACCGGTGCGCGGATCCAGTGTGTGCGAGAAGTAGCGGGCGTCGCGCGCGAAGCCGCGCTCGCAGCCGGAGGTCGCGACGGCAAGACCGTGCAGCGCGATCAGCATGGGCGCGGTCACGGCGCCATCCGTGGCGGGCTGATCGATCTCGACCCACCACGGATGGCCGTCGGGCTTGATGCCGCTGCCCGACAATTCGCCGCCGATTTCCACCAGCGCATGGTGAATGCCGTATTCGCGCAGCCTCTCCATCACGAGATCGACGGCGAAGCCCTTGGCGATGCCGCACAGATCGAGCGGCCCGGTATCGTGGCGGCACAGACGACGGCGCGCGGGATCGAACCGCAGCTGCTGAAAGCCGCAGGCGCGATGAAGCCGGGCGATCGCGTCCGCCGGCGGCGCGGGCCGCGGCCCGCTCGGTCCGAAGCCCCAGAGATCGACCAGCGCGCCGACGGTCGGATCATAGGCGCCGTCCGACTCGGCGGCGATGCGCAGCGCGGCGGCGATCACCTGCGCAAATTCCGGGGGCAGCGTCTGCCACGCCTTCGGCGCCAGCCGGTTGAAACGGCTGAGATCGGAATCGGTTTCCCACGGGCTCATCTGGGCGACGACCCGCGCCAGCGCCAGCGGAATGATCCGTTGCAGCATCTGCCGGCTGGCGCGCGAGCCGACGAACTTGACGGACCATGTGGTGCCCATCGACTCTCCGGCGAGCTCCTGAACGCAGCCGTCGTCCGGCGCGGCGCGCGGCATCGCCAGCGCCGTCGGGATCGCCACGCGGCGGGTCGCCGTCGCCGTCATGCCGGGCGTGCTTTACTGCGGCAGGACTTCGATGGTGGCGGCGTAGCTGCTGCGCCGCTGCGCGTCCTTCAGCTTGCTCCTGTCGTCGCGCACCGACGCGCTCATCCAGTAGAAGCCCGGTCCGGGCCAGGTGACGCTGAACGTGCCGGACTCGTCGGTGGTGACCTTGCTGTCGTTCAGCTTGTCGCGATAGCGGATGCCGCCGGGGACGACCTCGACCGCGACGCCGCTTGCCGGCTGCCCGTCGAGCACGAGGCGGAAGGTCGCCTTTTCGCCGGCCACGAGATTGTTCGGATGCGTGACGGGGATCATTTCAAGGCCGACGCCGGTCGGCTTCAGCGTCTCGGTGGTCGGCTTGCCGGAGGTGACGAAGGATTCGATGCGGCTCTGCACCTCGGAGACCTTCACGTCGGTGGCGTTGGCCGGAATCGCCGAGGCGAGATCGTCGGCCTTGCCGCGCCAGCGCTTGGTCTGGCCGTCGACCTTGTAGCTGGCGAAGGCGCCCTGATTGACCACCATCAGCTTGTAGGTGCCGGGCTGTGCCAGCTTGACATCGAAGGTGCTGCGATAGTGTCCCTTCGACAGGTTCTCCGGCGCAATGCTCTTTCCGTCGGGGCCGAGCACCGATAGATTATCGAGCTGAAGCGCGTGATGCTCGAAGTAGAACAGGTCGTTCGAGATCGCGGCGTCCACCGTGACCCAGGCATCATTGCCGGATAGCACGGTGGCGGACGGCAGCAGCCAGGCGCGATGGGCCTGGGCGGGAACGGCCAGCAGCGCCGAGGCCGCGATCAATGCGAGCTTGAGGTAACGGGTCATGGCGATGTCCTTTCCACGGCACCGCCGCATCGTCGGCGGTGCGACTGATCAGTTGGCTTAAGGCGCGAGCTTCAACGCGATGGTGCCGAGTTCATTCTCGCCCTTGGCCTCGGCGCTGACCGGCGCCTTTGGCGGCCATTCGAACGGCACCCGCAGCAGTTCGCGGCCGCCGACCTCGCGCGCCGCCTCAATGACGAGCTGATACTTGCCGGGCGTGAGACCGCTGAGCGGCCTGGCGGTGCTGTCGAACCTGATCTGATGCGTGCCGGGCGCGCGCGTCGGGCTGCTCAGGCCGTCGACCGGCATCGTCAGTTCGCGTCCGGTGCGGCGCCACCACTGCCGCATGTCCTTCAGCCACTTGGTGCCTTCGTTATCCTTGTGCTTGACGTCGTACCACACCGCGAGATTGGTGATCTTGCTGCCGTCGTCGGCTTCGACCCAGACCGCGACGTAAGGCTTGTGATATTCGGCGACGTTGAGCTGCGGAATATCGATGCTGATCGTCGCCTCGGCGGCGAGCGAAGGGCTGACGGCGAGTGTGGTCAGTGCGGCGGAAACCAGGAAGCGCATTGCGACCCCTTAGGAGTGGATGAACAGAACGACGAGCAGTGCCGGAATAATCAGCCCCATGCCGACGACCGGCCAGGTGGCGCGGCGGCGGTTGGAATGGAGGTACAGCAGCAGCAGGCCGGTCAGGCAGAAGATGACGGCGGCCACGGCAAAGATATCGAGAAACCAGCTCCAGGCATTGCCGGCATGGCGGCCCTTGTGCAGGTCGTTGAGATAGGCGATCCAGCCGCGATCGGTGATCTCGTAGGCGACGGCGCCGCTGTCGCGTTCGATGCTGAGCCACGCATCGCCGCCGGGGCGGGGCAGGGCGATGTAGACGTCCTTCGCCGACCACTCGGTGTCGCGGCCGGCGGTGTTGACGCCGATCTCGCGCCGCAGCCAGTCGCCGACCGAGGCCGGCAATGCCGCTTTCCCGGTTGCGGGCTGCGCTTTCAGGTCCGCCAACATCGCTTGCGGCAATTGCGCCTCGCGCATGGTCACTGCGGGCTTGGCTTCGATCTGTCCCGCGTGGTTCAAGGTGATCCCGGTCAAGGCGAACAGCACCATGCCGATCAGGCAAAGTCCCGAGCTGATCCAGTGCCACTGGTAGAGCTGGCTGATGAAGAAAGCGCGCCGCTTCTTTCGTTGCCAGAGTTCGTCGCCAGTGACCATCAAGCCATCCGAAATGCCAGCGTGTCGGCCGTCATTGCCAACGCTTGAAAGGAAAGGGGTGCGGCGACAGCCGTCGACCAGCGCGAACTGTTTAGCGAAGCGGACTTCGCTTTGCTACAGCACCGGATTAGGTTCGTTCTAAATCGGCGGCGCGGATCAGCGCGGCGGGAACAGGCGCTGCATGCGGCATTCGATGTGGCCGGCGCTTTGATGACAGACGCGCCTGCGATAGATTGCCGCCATGGCCGTCACCGATTACGGACGCTTTTACGCGGAGATTCCGATCTTCCGCAGCTTTGCCAAGCTGATGGATCCGGCGCTGTACCGGCCGCTCCCCGACGATTGGCTGATCGGTACCGCCGATATCGTCGAATCCGCCAAGGCGATCGCCGACCGCCGTTACAAGGCCGTCAACATGGCGGGTGCCGCCGCGATCGCCGCGGTAACCAATGCGCTGGAGGGGCAGGCGTTTCCGTTCGTGTTCGGGGGCGACGGAGCCAGCTTCGCGATCGCCCCGCAGCATGCCGAGCCGGCGCGCGCCGCGCTCGCCGCCACCGCGACCTGGGTGCAGGCCGAACTCGGTCTCGTCATGCGCGTGGCGCTGATCCCGGTCAGCTGCATCCGGATGCAGGGGCTCGATGTGCGGGTGGCGCGCTTCGGCGTGTCGCCGCACGTCGCCTATGCGATGTTCGCCGGCGGCGGCCTGGGCTGGGCCGAGGCCGCGATGAAGCGCGGCGAATTCGCGGTGGCGCCGGCGCCTGCCGGCAGCCATCCGGATCTCAGCGGGTTGTCATGCCGCTTCTCGGAGATTCCGTCCGCGCGCGGCCTGATCCTGTCGATGTTGATCGTGGCCGCGCCGGGCGCCGATCAGGCTGTGTTCCGAGGGGTCATCGAACAGATCGTCACGCTGGTCGAGCGCAGTCCCGATGCAGGCCGGCCGGTGCCGGCCGAGGGGCCCGGGCTGCGCTGGCCGTCGGAGGGTGTCGACTATGAAGCCCGCGCGCGGCGTGGCGGTCCACTGCTGGTCAGGCGCGTGACGGTGCTGACATGGACGCTGTGGGCCTATCTGGTGATGCGGCTCGGGCTGCGCGTCGGTGGCTTCGTGCCCGCCGTCTACATGGCGCAGGCCGTCGCCAATAGCGATTTCCGCAAATATGACGACGGGCTTCGCATGGTGCTGGATTGCTCGCACGATCTCGCCGACGATCTCGAGCAGCGGCTGCGCACCGCGGCCGCGGCCGGTACGATTCGATATGGATTGCATCGGCAGGATGCGGCGATGATGACGTGCTTCACGCCGTCGGCGATGCGCGCCGATCACGTTCACTTCATCGACGGCGCGCGCGGCGGCTACGCGACCGCGGCCACGCTGTTGAAAGCCTCGCTGACGTGAGGGCGTGGAGTGATCATCCTCGCGCGATGATGATGACGATGCGCGTTGCGGCCGTTCAGCGTTTCGTCCGCGTCCAGTTCTCGCCGCCACACAATCCGCCGACGCAACCATTGACGCGCAGATTGTTCGGTCCGGTCATCGCGATGTCGCTGTCATAGGTGCCGCCGTCATCGGCATTGTAGATGCGGCCGGCCCAGCGCGAGACGCCGGAGGGGCGCATCTCGCTGAACAGCGGCAGGCCGATCATCGGCCTGCGCCGCAAGGCCGGATTCGGATTCTTGTCATCGACCGCCGGCTTGCCCGTGTTGGGGTCGGTCGGCTGGCGCAACCAGACGACCACACCGCAGATGCCGGAGCCGCAACGGCTGACCTGAACCTTGGCGTCGCCGGCCTGTGTCAGCCAGACGCCGGTTGGATCGCCGGACTCCTGCGCGAAGGCGCTCCACGAGGCATTCATGGCAACCAGGATGATGGCAATCAGACCGAATCGCAATTTCATCAGAATCCTCCAGAGCGCTCGCGAGTGGCATAGCAAAAGGGCAAAGTTGTGCAATGTCGATCCGGCAGCCGCATGGGATTATGTGAAAATTGTATCGAAAGCGACGTGCCGAACCACGCTCGCGGCGGACAGCGCGAGGAGCGGTGAACCACGATTGAAGGGTTTCTGTAAACAGTTCGTTTTCATCGCGCCGCGCGGCCCTGCGCCGATACGACGCGCCACGAGTTTGTCGAAGCAACGCGTTCGCGTGAAGAAAGCGCGTCAGAACAAAAACATAGAACGCGGCTCGCGACGTGTGGAGCGTATCCGCCTCAAGCACCCCAGCGTGTCAGATAAACGGCCAGCGCGGTTCCGAGGCCGTAGATCAGCATCGCCGCTCCGACCAATGCGAACAGCGCGACGGCGGAGGCATTGATGGAGGCGAGCCACCAGCCGCCGCCGGCCACGATGACGAGACGCAGCGCCGATGCCATCACCGGGCCGGCCACCTTCGCGGCACCTTGAGAGGCGAAATACATGGTGACGCCGAAGCCGAAGAAGCCGAAGCCGGGACCCGCCCAGGCAAAGTAGGTGGCGGCTGCCGTAATGACGGCGGGATCGCTGGTGAACAGCGACACCCATGAAGCGGGCCACAGCGCGACGAGAAGTCCGACGGCGCCGACCGTGATGCCGGCCGCGAGGCCCGAGATCCAGGCGACGCGGCGCGCCCGTACGACGAGGCCCGCGCCGATCGCCATGCCGACCATCGGCGTCGCTGCGACGCCGAACGCGAAGGCGATCGGGATCAGCAGAAACTCCAGCCGCGCGCCGATGCCATAGCCGGCCAGCGCCGCGACACCGAAGCTGGTCACGATCCTGGTGAAGATGACGATGGTCAGAACGGTTTGCAGCGAGGAGAGCGAGGAGATCGCGCCGACCTTGAGAATGTCGAACAGCATGTCCCATCGGACGGCGAATGTTGAGGCGCGCAAGGTGAGGCGGCTGCGCCCGACGGCGAGATACCAGATCAGGAACAGGCTTCCGGACGCATAGGCAATCAACTGGCCCGCGGCGACGCCGCTCATGCCGAAGCGCGGAAGGCCGCCGAGGCCGAGACCCAAGGCGCCGCCGCAGATCACCTGCAATATAGCGACCGCGAGAATCGTGAGCGACGGCACTTTCATGTTGCCGGTGCCGCGAACGATCGAGGCGAGCGTGTTCATCAGCCAGATCGCAATCGCGCCGGAGAACAGCACGTTGCTGTAGCGCGTCGCTTCCGCGAGCACGTCGCCGCCGCCGCCCAGCAGGGCGAACAGGGCCGGGCCAAACAGCAGCATCATCGCGGTGAAGACAAGACCGCCGGCGAGGCCGATCATCGCGGCATGCCATGCCAGCGCATTGGCGCGGGCGTCGTTGCCGGCGCCGAGCGCGCGGCTGACCGCCGATGAAACGCTGCCGCCGACCGCGCCGGCCGAGGTCATCTGCATCAGCATCGTGAATGGAAAGGCGAGTGCGATGGCCGCCAGCGGCACGATGCCGAGCCGGCCGACATAAGCCGTTTCGGCGACGGCGACCAGGGTGCTGCCGAACATCGCGATGACGTTGGGCAGCGCGAGCCGCAACAGGGTCGGAAGGATCGGCGCGCTGACGAGCGCGCCGAACGCGGTCGGGCTGGCGGGGGCGGTCATGGTCGACGGTCCAATGCGAACGGGGAGCCACCTGACCGTCCGGCAGGTCCGGCCATCAAGTAGATATTATGATCAACATATCATAAGCTGACGCCGGCCGCTCCGCCGCTGCTGCATGGTCACCATGGCAATCCGCATAAATCGATGGTGCCCTCGCGCGGCGCGCGCCGGATATCGACGACATGCGGGCGCAGGCTGTCGAACGCGAGCGGCGCGGTGCCGCCACGCTGTTCGGCAAGGACCTCGCCGGTGAAGGCACGCCAGCCGCGCGCCTGATAGAACGGCGCCAACTCCGGCGCGCAGAACAGCATCGCGAAATCGGTCGCGCGCTCGTCGCGGAATGTCCGGATCGCGGCGGTCAGGGCGATGCTGGCATATCCGCGGCGACGGCGATCCTCGCGGGTGGCGACGCTGCCGATGCCGCCGATGCGGATCTTGTGTCCGTTCCAGGTCGCTGTCCGCCAGAAGATCCCGACGTGACAGACGAGATCGCCATCCGCCTCCAGCAGCACCCGCAAGTCGGGTTCGGCGAAGATCAGATGTCCCCACGGTTGCCCGCTGATCGATGCCGGCGGCCAGACCGCGTCGAGCAGCGGCTGCGCCAGCGCACGCGATGCGGGGCCGGTCAGAATGTCGATCTCAAGGTCCATGCAAGCCGGCTCCTGCCCCGCGTCTATCGCATTCGGTCATGCTTGCCGGTGCGTAGCAGGTTTTCGCTTTCAATGTCAGGATGTTGGAAAATCATACCCGAAAGGCGGACGTCATGGTGGCAGGACAGCTCAGTCCATTTCAGCGCTGGTCGATACTGGCCGGCGCCGCCGTGCTGCTCAGCCTTGCGATGGGAATGCGGCAGAGCTTCGGCCTGTTTCAGCCGTCGATCATTCGCGATGTCGGCATTACGGTCGCGGATTTCTCGCTGGCCACGGCGCTGCAGAACGTCGTCTGGGGCGTGACCCAGCCGGTGATCGGCATGCTGGCCGACCGCTACGGCTCGCGTTACGTGATGATCGGCGGCGTCCTCGTCTATGCCGTCGGTCTACTGGTCATGATGTTCACGACCTCGGCGCTGATGTTCATCATCGGCGCGGGTTTTTGCGTCGGTCTCGCGCTATCGTGCACGGCCTCGAGCATCACCATGGCGGTGACGTCGCGCGTCGTTCCCGCCGCCCAGCGCAGCCTGGCGATGGGGCTGGTCTCCGCGGCCGGATCGCTGGGGCTGGTGCTCGCCTCGCCGATGGCGCAGGTGCTGATCTCGCATGCCGGCTGGCAGATGGCGCTGGTCGGTTTCCTCGGCCTCGCCGCGGTGATGCTGCCGGCCGCGGTCTATGCGGGCAAGAGCGACACGGTCGAGATCGACAAGGCGGACGATACCAAGCAGCGCGTCGGCGAGGTGGTGCAGTCGGCGCTCGGGCATTCCGGCTTCGTGGTGATGTCGATCGCCTTCTTCGTCTGCGGCCTGCAACTGGTGTTTCTCACCACGCATCTGCCGAACTATCTCGAAATCTGCGGCATGGACGCGTCGCTGAGCGCCGAGGCGCTGGCGATGATCGGCCTCTTCAACGTCATCGGCTCCTACGTCTTCGGCTGGCTCGGAGGACGCTATCCCAAGCAGCTTCTGCTCGGCGGCATCTATATCGCGCGCTCATTGGCGATCGCGATCTACTTCGCGTTTCCGGCGACGCCGGCCTCGACCTTGGTTTTCGCGGCAGTGATGGGCGCGCTGTGGCTCGGCGTGGTGCCGCTGGTCAACGGGCTGGTGTCGCAACTGTTCGGCCTGCGCTTCATGACGACGCTGACCGGCATTGCCTTTCTCAGCCATCAGGCCGGCTCGTTCGTCGGTGCCTGGGGCGGCGGCGTGATCTACGATCATCTCGGCAGCTATGACATGGCGTGGCGCGCGGCGGTGGTGATCGGGGTGATCGCGGGCGCCTTCCAGATGCTGATGAATGTGCGGCCGCCGGCGGCACGCCCGTCGCTCGACGTGGTGCCGCGCGCCGCGTGATCCGCGTCACAGTCGAGATGGCTCCTCGCCCGTTCAATGTGCTATCGTTTCACGTTGACGGTATGGGGTCTGCCGATGCGCATGCTTGCGATCATCTTTGCCGCGTTTGCCGCGACCGTCTGCGCGAGCGGCGAGGCACTCGCCGGCAAGCGGGTGGCCCTGGTGATCGGCAACGCCGCCTATCGCAATGTCGCGCCGCTGACCAATCCCGCCAATGATGCGGCCGCCATCGCCGAGATGTTCCGGCAGGCCAAGTTCGACGTCGTGGCGCTGCATGGCGATCTCGGCAATATCGGAATGCGCCGGGCGCTGCGCGATTTCTCCGATCAGGCGCGGGGCGCCGATATCGCCGTGGTCTATTTCGCCGGCCATGGAATGGAGGTCGACGGCATCAACTATCTGATCCCGGTCGATGCCACCATCGAGCGCGACACCGATACCTATGACGAGGCGATCGCGCTTGACCGGATCCTGCAGGCGGTCGAACCCGCCAGGCAGCTCCGGCTGGTGATCCTCGACGCCTGCCGCGACAATCCGTTTGTCAAGAAGATGCGGCGCCTGCTGGCGGCACGGTCGCTGGGGCGCGGGCTCGCCGGCATCGAGCCGAGCCTGCCGAATACGCTGGTGGCCTATGCCGCCAAGGGCGGCTCGACGGCGGCGGACGGCAACGGCCGCAACAGTCCGTTCGCCGGCGCGCTGCTGAAGCATCTGACGACGCCGGGATTGGGCGTGCGTCGGGCTCTCGGCTTCGTGCGCGACGACGTCCTCGCCATGACCGGTAACCGGCAGGAGCCGTTCGTTTATGGGTCGCTGGGCGGCGACGAGGTGCCGCTGGTGCCGGTTGCCACGGCGGATGCCGCATCGAACATGCGCGGCGACTACGAGCTCGCGGCGAAGGTCGGCACCCGCGAGGCCTGGGAGTCCTTCATCAAGGCCTATCCCTCCGGCTTCTACGCCGATCTCGCCCGGGCGCAGCGCGCCAAGCTGATTGCCAGCGGCGCCGAGCCCGCCGCGACCAGCAGCGATCGCAAGGGCGGCGAGGGCGCGGCCGGCGCGGCAAAAGCGGCCGAACCGGCCAAGGCCTCCGATGCCGGATCGGCGCCGCCGCAGACGATGGCGGCGCTGCCGCAGCCCGCCGAAGCCACGCCGAAGGTCAGCGGTGCGGGCGACGCGGAGTTGGCGCGCCTTCTCCAGGCGGAATTGAACCGCGTCGGCTGCGGGAGCGGCGAGACGGACGGCGTCTGGGGGACGGCGTCGCAGCGCGCGCTGGCGCAGTTCAATCGCCATTCCGGAACGCGCTTCGACGCTGCCCGCGTCAGCCCCGAGGCGTTGGCGGCGGTGCGCGGCAAAAGCGGCCGCGTCTGTCCGCAAAGCTGCGGACGCGGCGCCCGGCTCGTCGACGGCAAATGCGTGGCGGCGAACTGCCGGCGCGGCTATCAGCGCGATGACGACGGGCTGTGCCGGCCTGCGGCGCGCGCCACGCGGGAGGACCGCGAACCGCGCCAGCGCCAGCCCGTGGCGCGGCGGGCGCCGTCGTCCGGCGGTGCGCAGGTCATCTGTGACGACCACGGTTGCCGTCCCGTCAGCCGCGGCTGCCGCGCCTCGGCCGCCTCCGGCCCGTACCAGTCGCAGATCTGCGAGTGATGCCGCGCAGGTCCCGCTCGCGCGCATGTGGCTGTCAAACCGGATGGAACCTTATATAAGGGGAACCGTTAGACTTTATCTTCTCCACCAGTCCGGACAGGAACCATGACCTTCACGCTTCCCGATTTGCCTTATGCCTATGACGCGCTCGCGCCCCACATGTCCAAGGAAACGCTGGAGTTTCACCACGACAAGCATCATCAGGCCTATGTCACCAATGGCAACAACCTGCTGAAAGGCACCGAGTTCGAGAACAAGTCGCTGGAAGAGATCGTCAAGGGCTCCTACGGCAAGAATGCCGCGCTGTTCAACAATGCGGGCCAGCACTACAACCACATCCACTTCTGGAAATGGATGAAGCCCAATGGCGGCGGCAGCAAGCTGCCGGGTCGGCTGGAAAAGAAGATCAACGAGGATCTCGGCGGCCTCGAGAAGTTCAAGGCGGACTTTGCCGCCGCCGGCGCCGGCCAGTTCGGCTCGGGCTGGGCCTGGCTCTCGGTCAAGAACGGCAAGCTCGAAGTCTCCAAGACACCGAATGGCGAGAATCCGCTGGTGCATGGCGCGACCCCGATTCTCGGCGTCGACGTCTGGGAGCACTCCTATTACATCGACTACCGCAACCGCCGGCCGGACTACCTGAAGGCCTTCGTCGATCATCTCGTGAACTGGGATTATGTCGACGAGCTGTTCGGCAAGGCGTCGTAAGCCGGCGTTCGCCAACGCGCGTGACGCGGAGGCGGACAGGCGCACGCATTCAGTCGAGGATGGGAGCGGCCGTTTCGGCCGCTCTTTTCGCGAGCCGGCTGGTTCGATCTCCGGCCCCGCCACGCCGGAGCGCCGGCGACGATGTTTTAGCACAGAACGGGAGCTGGCAGAGAACGGGCCGGCCGCGCTGGCGACACCCGCTAAGATATTGGACTGTGAACGATTTTTCCCACGCTCGGCGGTTTTCGTTGTTATGTTATAGTGTAACATATATAACTGCAGGGCGCCGCGCCGGATCCATCCGGCGAGGCCGATCTCCAATCCGGCGGGCCGAGGCTCGCCAGACGTCAATGGCGGCGATGACCCATTCGGATATCCATAGCCATCAGAGCCACCATGGGGCGCACGTTCCCGCGTCTGGCTCCGGCGCTGCGGGGACGCATCACCATCACGCGCCGTCCACGCCGCACCCGGCGCAGGCCGCGCCGTGGTCAATGCTGCGTCAGTCGCTGGCGGGCCGGCTCGGCCTCGCGGTGATCTTGAGTGCCGCTCTCTGGGGCCTGGTCTGGCTGGCGATGAGGCCGGCATGAGCGCACAACTGCAGCTTCGCAATGTGACCCTGGGCTATGACCGGCATCCCGCCGTGCATCATCTTTCGGGCGAAGTCGCGCCGGGCGCGCTGCTCGCCGTAGTGGGGCCGAACGGAGCCGGCAAGTCGACGCTGTTCCGCGGCATCGTCGGCCTGCTCAAGCCGCTGGCCGGATCCATCCGCCTGAAGGACCTTCACGCCCGCGACGTGGCCTTCCTGCCGCAGAGTGCCGATATCGATCGGAGCTTTCCGATCTCGGTATTCGATTTCGTCGGCACCGGTCTCTGGCGCAATGTCGGCGTATTCGGCGGCATCGGCGGCCGCGAGCGCGCCAAGGTGCAGCAGGTGCTGGCCGCGGTCGGGCTCACCGGGTTCGAGCGGCGCGCCATCGGCACGTTGTCGGGAGGACAGATGCAGCGGATGCTGTTCGCGCGGCTGATGCTGCAGGACGCCCGGCTCATCGTGCTGGACGAACCGTTCAACGCCATCGATGCCAAGACCTCTGCCGATCTCCTGCAACTGGTGAAGCAATGGCATGCCGAGGGGCGCACCGTGCTGGCGGCGCTGCACGACATGGATCTGGTGCGCGATCATTTTCCGGAAACGCTGCTGCTGGCGCGCGGCGCGGTCGGCTGGGGCGAGACCCCGCAAGTGCTAACGCCGGAGAACCTGCTGACCGCGCGCCAGATGTGCGAGGCCTTCGATGACGAAGCCGCCGCCTGCGCGGCGGATGCTGTGCCGGCACAGGCCGCCTGACGCATGCTGCACGATATCCTGATCGCGCCTTTCCTTGAGTTCGAGTTCATGCGCCGGGCCCTGGCCGGCGTCGTGGCGCTGTCGCTCGCGGGCGCGCCGATCGGCGTGTTTCTGATGCTGCGGCGGATGAGCCTCGTCGGCGACGCCATGGCCCATGCGATCCTGCCCGGCGCCGCGATCGGCTTTCTCGTCTCCGGCCTGAACCTGTTCGCGATGACCTTCGGCGGGCTGCTGGCCGGTTTCGCCGTGGCGATCCTGTCCGGCGTCGTCGCCCGCAACACCGAGCTCAAGGAAGACGCCTCGCTCGCCACGTTCTATCTGGCATCGCTGGCGCTTGGCGTCACCATCGTGTCGATGCGCGGCACCAATATCGATCTGCTGCACGTGCTGTTCGGCAACATTCTGGCGCTGGACGATCAGACGCTGCTGGTGATCGCGTTCAACGCCACCGTCACGCTACTGGTGATGGCGATGATCTATCGCCCGCTGGTGATCGAATGCGTCGACCCGGTGTTTCTGCGCACTGTGAGCCGCGCCGGCGCACCGACGCATATGGCGTTCATGGCGCTGGTGGTCATCAATCTCGTCAACGGCTTTCACGCGCTCGGCACGCTCCTGGCCGTCGGCCTGATGATCCTGCCGGCCGGCATCGCGCGTTTCTGGTCGCGCGACATCACCGGCATGATCGTCATCGCAGTCGCGAGCGCTGCGCTGTCCGGCTATGCCGGGCTGGTGCTGTCGTATCACGGCGGCGTGCCGTCGGGGCCGGCGATCATTCTGGTGGCGACCGTACTGTATGTCGTTTCGGTGCTGTTCGGCCGCGTCAGCGGCCTGCTGCGGCAGTGGTTTCCCGGGCGTCACCTCGAGGCTTGAGATGCGACGTATCTGCGCCATCCTTGTTGCGGTGTTCTGTGTGGCGAGCGCGCTGACGCCGATGCGGCTGCGCGCCGAGGAGCGCATCAAGGTTGTGGCGACCTTCACCATCCTTGCCGATTTCGTCCGCAATGTCGGCGGCGACCGGGTCGAGGTGACGGCGCTGGTCGGTCCCGATGCCGATGCGCATGTCTATACGCCCTCTCCGGCGGACGCGAAAACCATCGCCACCGCGAAGCTGGTCGTGGTCAACGGGCTGGGCCTCGAAGGCTGGCTGCCGCGTCTCGTCAAATCCAGCGGCGGCACCGCGCGCATGGTGGCGGCGACCGACGGCATCGTGCCGCTGAAGGAGGCGCCCGGCGGTCACCACAATGTCGATCCGCATGCCTGGCAGGCGGTGCCGAACGCGAAGATCTATGTCGAGAATATCCGCAGGGCGCTCGCCGCGATCGATCCCGCATCCACCGAAACCTATCGCGCCAATGCCGCGCGCTATCGCGCCGAACTGGAGGCGCTCGACCGCGAGGTGCGCGCGGTGGTGGCGCGGATTCCGCCAGACCGCCGCAAGGTGATCTCAACCCACGATGCCTTCGGCTATTTCGCCGCCGCCTATGGCGTGGAGTTCATCGCGCCGCTCGGCGTCTCCACCGAATCCGAACCCAGCGCCCGCGATCTCGCAAAGATCATCGCCCAGATTCGCAAGGAAAAAATTCCGGCGGTGTTCCTGGAGAATATCACCGATCCGCGGCTGATCCGGCGCGTGGCGGCGGAAACGCAGGCGAAGATCGGCGGCACGCTGTATTCCGACAGCCTGACCGATGAAAAGGGCGGGGCCCCCACTTACATTGACATGGTCAGGCACAATATTAAGACGTTGCAAGACGCGCTGGATAAGTAGGCAGGTCCTCCCTGTCGCGCCGGTTTGCGTTCCGTCCCGCCGGAGTGATCATGTCCGAAACCACCGCTGCTGAAAAAATCCCCGTGACCGTGCTGACCGGCTATCTCGGCGCCGGCAAGACCACGCTGCTGAACCGCATCCTGTCCGAGAATCACGGCAAGAAATACGCCGTCATCGTCAACGAATTCGGCGAGATCGGCATCGACAACGACCTGATCATCGGCGCCGACGAAGAAGTGTTCGAGATGAACAACGGCTGCATCTGCTGCACCGTGCGCGGCGACCTTGTTCGCATTCTTGACGGTTTGATGAAGCGCCGCGGCAAATTCGACGCGATCATCGTCGAGACCACGGGCCTCGCCGACCCGGCGCCGGTGGCGCAGACTTTCTTCGTCGACGAGGACGTGCAGACCAATGCGCGGCTCGATGCGGTGGTGACGGTTGCCGACGCCAAGTGGCTCAGCGACCGCCTGAAGGACGCGCCGGAAGCCAAGAACCAGATCGCCTTCGCCGACGTGATCGTGCTGAACAAGACCGATCTGGTGAGTCCGGCTGAACTGGCCGAGGTCGAAGGTCGCATCCGCGCCATCAACCCCTATGCCAAGCTGCATCGCACCCAGCGTTGTCAGGTGGCGCTGTCGGATGTGCTGGAGCGTGGCGCGTTCGATCTCGACCGCATTCTCGAACTGGAGCCGGAATTCCTCGCGGCCGACGACCATGACCACGAGCATTGCCACGACGAGAACTGCACCCACGAGCATCATCATCACGACCATGATCATCACCACCATCATGATCACGGTCACGGCATGAAGCATTATCATGACGAGGACATGCAGTCGCTGTCGCTGCATAGCGACAAGCCGCTCGATCCCAACAAGTTCATGCCCTGGCTGCAGCAGCTCGTCGCTGCCGAGGGCCAGAAGATCCTGCGCTCGAAGGGCATTCTCGCTTTCGACGGTGATGACGATCGTTACGTCTTCCAGGGTGTGCATATGATGCTCGAGGGCGATCACCAGCGCGCCTGGAAGGAGGGCGAGCCGCGCCGCAGCCGGCTGGTGTTCATCGGCCGCGAACTGCCCGAGCAGATGATCCGCGACGGCTTTGAACGGTGCATCGCGGCGTGAGCAAGTTCGACACTTCCGACAATTCGGATTCCATCGTCTCGGTGACGGATCGTGTGCGGCGTGTCGCGGTTGGCATGCCGGTGGGCGGCGTGCATTTTCTCGGCGACACCGCCGTTTTTGTCGGCGACGAAGAGGCGCTGACCTTCGTCACCGGCAGCGGCGAGGCGGCGCAACTGCCGGTTCATGGCGGCGCCATTCTCTGCGCAGCGTCCGACGGCAAGCGCATCGTCTCCGGCGGCGACGACGGCAAGGTTGTCGCCGTGACAGCCGATGCCAGCGTCGAGACTTTGGCGAGCGATGCGAAGCGGCGCTGGATCGACAACGTCGCGCTGCATGGCGAGGGCACGGTCGCCTGGTCGGCCGGCAAGACGGCCTTTATCCGCACCCCGAAGGGCGAGGAGAAATCCCGCGACGTGGTGTCGACCGTCGGCGGCCTCGCCTTCGCGCCGAAGGGGCTGCGGCTGGCGATCTCGCACTACAACGGCGTCACCTTGTGGTTTCCCAACATGACGGCGCAGCCGGAGGTGTTCGACTGGGCCGGCTCGCATCTGGGCGTCGTCTTCAGCCCCGACAACAAGTTCGTGGTGACGTCGATGCATGAGCCGGCGCTGCACGGCTGGCGACTCGCGGACGGGCGGCACATGCGGATGACCGGCTATCCGACCCGCGTCAAGTCGATGTCGTGGAGCGCGGACGGCAAGTCGCTGGCGACGTCCGGCGCCGATACCGTGATTCTGTGGCCGTTCGCCAGCAAGGATGGACCGATGGGCAAGGAGCCCGGCATTCTCGCACCGATGCCGGCGCGGGTGACCATGGTGGCGTGCCATCCCAGGCAGGACATTCTGGCCTCGGGCTACAGCGACGGCACGGTGCTGATGGTGCGCATGTCGGACGGCGCCGAAATCCTGGTGCGGCGGAAGGGCGGGCAGCCGATCACGGCGCTGGCATGGAACGCCAACGGGAGTCTGTTGGCTTTCGCCGCGGCCGATGGCGATGCCGGTCTCCTGACGCTCTAGCAACGTATTATGCGCTTCCTCGCCACGTTCCAGCTCTATGACTTTCTCGACACGCTGATCAGCCTGGGAGCGGCGTTCATCCTCGGCACCCTGATCGGTGCCGAGCGGCAATACCGTCTGCGCACTGCGGGCCTGCGCACCAATGTGCTGGTGGCTATCGGTGCCGCCGCTTTCGTCGATATCGGCATGCATCTCACGGGCGCGGACGGCGCGGTGCGCATCATCGCCTATGTGGTGTCGGGCATCGGCTTTCTCGGCGCCGGCGTCATCATGAAGGAAGGCATGAACGTCCGCGGCCTCAACACCGCCGCGACATTGTGGGGATCGGCGGCGGTCGGCGCATGCACCGGCGCCGACCTGATCGCGCAGGCCGTGGCGCTGACGCTCTTCGTGCTCGCCGGCAACACGCTGCTGCGTCCGCTGGTGAATGCCATCAACAGGCGGCCGCTGGATGAGCGCGCGTCGGAAGCCACTTATGAGGTGATGCTCACCGTCGATGCCCCGGCGATGAGCGACCTGCGCGACGTGCTGGTTGCCCGGCTCGAAGCCGCGCATTATCCGGTCGGCGACGTGCAGGTGATCGACCGCGCCGACGATGTGGTGGAAATCGTCGCGACGCTGGTCAGCACCGCCGTCGAAGCCCGGGAACTGGATGTCGTCATCGCCGATCTCGCGCGCCGTTCCGGCGTTCGCCATGCGACGTGGGACGTCAGCACCAAGGACTGAGGTATGTTCCTCGCGCGCTTGCACTGCGGCGCCTGCGGAACATTCATTGGGCCTGCAGGTTGGTGCTGCGAGAGGATGCGAGAGGGGACAATGACATCGAGCGAGCGAAATCGGGTTGAGCGCCGCGATTTTACCATTGCGGCTGCGGCGATCGCCGGCGGGTTGATCGTCGCCGGAGTCGCGCTGCTGCAATTCGCAACCGATGACGGCTCGCAGGCGCTGACCCGGACGCAGTGGGCTCAGACCACGCCGGTCCCGCGCGAGCAGGACGACAAGGCCAAGCCGCCCGCCGATTCCAATGCCGAGCGATCGGCTCCTGTCGATCCGACATCGCGCCCGACCACACCGCCGCCGCAACCGGCCCGCCCCGATGTCGATGCGCAGAACAAGGGCGCCAAGCCGGCGCTGCCGCCGGCGCCCGCGGAGAAGACAGCGCCGCCCATCGATGCGAAGTAAGCTCGCCAGCAAGTTCGCGAGTCATTCATTCGCCGCGTTGATAGCGAAGGCCGGCCGGGAGCGATAGCAAACGAACCGCCCGGCGCTCACGCAGGTGAGGCCGGGCGAATTCATCGTTGCGATTGTTATGACGCGCCAGAGCGTTTTCGATTTTGATGGAAACATCTGCCGCGGAACGATGCGCGCTCCCTCTCCCGTTGGGAGAGGGTTGGGGTGAGGGGTTACACCATTAATGATGCTCGATCCCCCTCACCCGGAGCCTTCGGCTCCGACCTCTCCCCGATGGGGAGAGGTGATGCATCGTCCGGGGGATTCCGCTAAACACGGATAGACTCTACCGAACCAGGACGTTCTTGAACTGCCACGGATCGCTGGTGTCGATGTCTTCCGGGAAAAGGCCGGGACGATCCGTCAGCGGCGTCCAGTCGGTGTAGTAGCCTTTCACCGGACCGAGATAGGGCATCTGAATTTCCAGCAGGCGATCGAAATCCATCTCGTCGGTTTCGACGATGCCCTCGTTCGGATTCTCCAGCGCCCACACCATGCCGGCGACCAGCGCCGACGTCACCTGCAAGCCGGTGGCGTTCTGATAAGGCGCGAGTTTGCGCGTCTCCTCGATGGAGAGCTGCGAACCGTACCAGTAGGCATTTTTGTCGTGGCCGTAGAGCAGCACGCCGAGTTCGTCGATGCCGTCGACGATCTCGTTTTCGTCGAGGATGTGATGCTTCTCCTGTGCTCTGGCAGCGCGGCCGAACATTTCGTGCAGCGAGAGCACCGCGTCATCGGCGGGATGATAGGCGTAGTGGCAGGTCGGCCGATAGATGGCCGTGCCCGACGCGTCGAACACCGTAAAGTAGTCTGCGATCGAAATCGACTCGTTGTGGGTGACGAGGAAGCCGTATTGCGCGCCGCGGGTCGGGCACCAGGTGCGCACGCGCGTATCGGCGCCGGGCTGCATCAGATAGATCGCCGCGCCGCATCCCGCCTTGTGGGTGTGTGCGTTTGCGGGCATCCATTTTTCGTGTGTGCCCCAGCCGAGCTCGGAGGGCTGCACGCCTTCCGACAAGAATCCTTCCACCGACCAGGTATTGACGAAGACATCCGGCTCTTTCGGCTTCTTCGAGCGCTGGGTATCGCGTTCGGCGATGTGGATGCCCTTGATGCCGGCCTGACGCATCAGGTCTGCCCATTCCGCCCGGCTCTGCGGCTTCGGCGCGTTGAGCTTGAGGTCAGAGGCGATGTTCATCAGCGCCTGCTTGACGAAGAACGAGACCATGCCGGGATTGGCACCGCAGCAGGAGACCGCCGTGGTCGAGCCGGGGCGACGCGCCTTTTTCGCCGCCAGCGTGTTCTCGCGCAGCGCATAGTTGGAGCGCGCTTCAGGGCCCTTCGACGCATCGAAATAGAAGCCGAGCCATGGCTCATTGACCGTGTCGATATACAGCGCGCCGAGTTCGTTGCAGAGCTCCATGATGTCGGTCGAGCCGGTGTCGACCGACACGTTGACGCAGAAACCTTGTCCGCTGCCTTCGGTCAGCAGCGGAGTCAGCAGTTCGCGATAATTTTCCTTAGTCAGGCCCTGCTGGATGAAGCGCACATTGTGCTTCTCGCAATGCGCCTTGCGGCCTTCGTCCTTGGGATCGATCACCGTGATGCGCGACTTGTCGTAATCGAAGTGCCGTTCGATCAGCGGCAGCAATCCCTTGCCGATCGATCCGAAGCCGACCATGACGATCGGGCCAGTGATGCGCGCGTGCACGGGCCAAGCGGGTGACGACATTGACGAACTCCAAGGGAAATAGCGGAAAAAGCTAGCGTGGAACGCTGTCCGGAACGACGGCGTCCAGGCCGTTGAAAACGACAAATGGCCGTGAAAATCAAGGTCAAAAGCCGCTGCGGAATGAAGGGCGGCGTCATACCGTCTTCATAAATCGCGCCTCGCAGCGCATGGACTGCGAGGCGCGAAACTGTTGTCGGACAGAACGAGGGGATTCGTCCTCGTTGATCGGAGTGATAATCAGTTCACGCCGATGACGGTCAGCGCGCGCCAGCCGCCGGCGGGCGTCTGGAACTCGATGGTCTGTCCGGCCGAAAGGCCGATCAATGCGGCGCCGATCGGCGTGAGAATCGAGATCTTGCCGGCGTCGACATTGGCTTCCTCGGGGAAAACCAGCGTGACGGTGCGGGTCTGGCCGCCGACGTCGTCGCGAAATGTCACTTCGGACTGCATGGCGACGACGCCGCTCATCGATTGATCGTTGTCGCGGATTTCCGCGCGATCGAGTTCGCGCGCAAGGAAGTCCGCGGTCGCGGGATACTTTTCCGCGGCGGCGTCGGCGATATTACGGAGGCGTTCGATATCCCGCGCGCTGATGGCGATGCTCGGGAGCCGAGTTTGCAGATCGTGATCCATGTTCTTCACCATTGGTTGGTCGGGGATTGCCGGTCATCGGGCCGGATGCCGTGCTCATACGCAATGACGACGCATGACGTATGACGCGTGGTGCTCAGGTGCAGCGATGTGAGAAGATGACGTTGTCGAAAGGTTATGTCGAAAAACTTGTCCCGGGACGGCGCATGCGCGCGTCCGCCCGGGCTACCTTCCTGCGATCAGGTGGCCGGCGCGAAGCAGCAATCGTGTTTGGCGCGTGTTCGACATAATGGATTAAAGGTAGGTCCTCGTTGCGATATGTCAACGCCTGGGGCGCGACATTTTGGCGCGAATGCCGCGAAGCCGAATGGCGCAGGTGTTTTCGCAGCTGCTTAATTCCGGCGTTTGGCCGTCACTTCGATTTCGATCTTCATCTCGGGCTTGAGCAGCGCCGCGACCACGAGCAGCGTCGCCGCCGGACGAATATCGCCGAGGTACTGACCGCAGACCGCGAACACCCCATCGGCATCCGCGGGGTCGACGATGTAATACGTCGCGCGCACGATATCGGCCATGGCGAAGCCGGCATCCTGCAACACGCCGCCGATCGTCTTGAAGCAATTGGCCGCCTGCGCCGCGACGTCGGCCGGCATCGTCATCGTGGCGTAGTCATATCCGGTGGTGCCGGAGACGAAGACGAAATCGCCATCGACCACGGCGCGGCTGTAGCCGGCGGTCTTTTCGAACGGCGATCCGGTGGAGATCAGGCGGCGCGACATCGGCATTCTCCGGATCAAGCCGCGCGTGCAGCGGCGACATTGCGGCGCGCGCGCGGACGCCGCGCCTTGACGCCGGTGGCGACGATCATGCCGGACGGGTCATCCAGCGCGCCGGCGCGAAGCTCGATAGCGAGCAGCCGCTCGCGCTCGAACGGGCCCGGCAGCGCCAGATCGCCCGTTTTCTGCGCGCTGAAGCCGAAGCGCAGATAATAGGCAGGGTCACCGCGCAGAATCACCGTGCCGTGGCCGCGCGCCGCCGCCTCGGTCAGCGCATGATGCATCAGCGCCGCTCCGATGCCGAGCTTGCGGCACGACTCGTCGACCGCGAGCGGACCGAGCACCAGCGCCGGTATTCCGCCGGCGCTGACGTGCCACAGCCGCACGGAGCCGACCACGCGGCCATCGCGCTCCGCCGTGAAGGCAAGACCTTCGGCGGGCATGCGTCCGTCGCGCAGGCGCTGGCAGGTGCGTCCATGCCGGCCTTCGCCGAAGGCCGCATCCAGCAGCGCCTCACGGGCCGCAACGTCCGCCGTACGCTCCGCACGGATTGTGAACGGAGCGGTGTCGGCGGCGAGGGCGGCGATGTTGTTCAGAGCGGTCATGACATCATCCCCGTCGAGCTTTACGGACCGTCATGGCCGGGCATAGCCGTTCAAAGAACGGCGTCGCTTTCGCTCGCCTATGCCCGGCCATCCATCCGTTTGAACGACATTTTTGCGAAGGAGATGGATCACCGGGTCAAGCCCGGTGATGACGTGAGTGATGACGCGGGCATCGGAGACGACCCGAGCCCGCGCTTCAGATGTGGTACGTCTTCAGCGGCGGGATGCCGTTGAAGGCCACCGACGAGTAGGTCGAGGTATACGCGCCGGTGCCTTCGATCAGCAGCTTGTCGCCGATCTCGAGCGTGACGGGCAGCGGATACGGCACCTTCTCGTACAGCACGTCGGCCGAATCGCAGGTCGGGCCGGCGAGGATGCACGGCGCCATCTCCGCGCCGTCATGCGGCGTCTTGATGGCGTAGCGGATCGACTCGTCCATCGTCTCGGCAAGGCCGCCGAACTTGCCGATGTCGAGGTAGACCCAGCGGTTCTCGTCGTCGTCGCTCTTCTTCGAGATCAGCACGACTTCCGTCTCGATGATCCCCGCATTGCCGACCATGCCGCGGCCCGGCTCGATGATGGTTTCCGGGATGCGGTTGCCGAAGTGCTTGCGCAGCGCGCGGAAGATCGAGCGGCCGTACTGCACGACCGGCGGCACGTCCTTGAGGTACTTGGTCGGGAAACCGCCGCCCATGTTGACCATGGACAGGCTGATGCCGCGCTCCGCGCAGTCGCGGAACACCTGCGAGGCCATCGCCAGCGCGCGGTCCCAGGCCTTCACCTTGCGCTGCTGCGAGCCGACATGGAAGGAGATGCCGACCGGCTCCAGGCCGAGGCGCTTGGCATGATCAAGCACGTCGACCGCCATTTCCGGATCGCAGCCGAACTTGCGCGACAGCGGCCACTCGGCGCCGGCACAATCGTACAGGATGCGGCAGAACACCTTCGCGCCGGGAGCGGCACGGGCGATCTTCTCGACCTCGGCAGTGCAGTCGACCGCGAAGAGGCGAATCCCCAGCGCGAAGGCCCGCGCGATGTCACGCTCCTTCTTGATGGTGTTGCCATAGGAGATGCGGTCCGGCGTCGCACCGGCGGCCAGCGCCATTTCGATCTCCGGAACCGTCGCGGTGTCGAAGCACGAGCCCAGCGAGGCGAGCAGCGACAGCACTTCCGGCGCGGGGTTCGCCTTGACGGCATAGAACACGCGCGAGTCGGGAAGCGCCTTGGCGAAGGTCTGGTAATTGTCGCGCACGACCTCGAGGTCGACGACGAGACACGGCTCGTTGTCCAAGCCCTCGCGGCGACGGTTACGGAGGAATTCCTGGATGCGTTCGGTCATCGCACTCTCCCAATCGGCCCAGCGACGGACCGTTGAAAAAATTGGTTCTCGGACGTGAGCGCCTTGGCTGGCCGCACGATGGAGGTGCGACAAAGCCTCGGACTCAGTACCGAACTGTGCTGCCGTGGATTGGTTGGGAAATTCCCGCCCGCACACCTGGCAATGAAGGACAAGCCTTTTCAGTAGCCCGCGCCGGCGTTGGACTGCCGGTAGAGACCAAAAAAGCCCGTTCCGTCGTTGCTTTAAGTCGCGTCCCCCGTTGAGAGCGGGGTGCGCCGGTTCGCCTCCGGCTGTCAGTCACGGTTGCAAGTCAACAGAACCCTCAAACGGCGCATCCCTGGAGAGAGATGCTGGGTCCCATTTCCTTGGCGGCTGTCCGGCCTCTTGTCCGGATACCCACCGACTGACACACGACCACAGGCACGTGCGAAATTGGGCAGAGCGGGAGATAAGTCCTTTGCATTCGCTGCGCAAGATTTTTTTCACGGGCGCGGCAAATTTCCCCACCCGCGTGATCGCCGGATCACGTCGGCGGCGATCGGCGGGGCGGAAGATGAACGGACGTTAATGGCGCTTAACGAAATCCGCGCGCGAGAGCGATGATCGCCTCAGACGCGGCGGGTGAACGGCTCGACGCGCTGCGCGCCGCGGATGAAGCCGATCATGATCGCCACGCCGATGATGAACAGGATCGCCTGCAGCACATGAGACATGAACCCGCTGAGGCCGAACAGGATGGCAAGCGCCCAGCCGCCAGCGAAGGCCGCGCCGAATACTTCCGCGCCGATCAGGATCGCCGCCGAGATGACGGTGAGGACGCTGGGCCAGGCGATTTCGCGGCGTTCATTGGTCGATGGGATGGTCATGATCGGGTCCTGTGAGCGGGCGCAATGTCTCCGAAAACCGGCCTTGGGGCAAGCGTTAAAGGCCTAAAAAAGCCGTATGACGTGCTATAGCTGGGCGGAACCAAGACGATTCAGATCACCATTACGGGATCGCACGAGCATGACTTCGGTTGCACCGGCTCCATCCACCGAAAATCCGCTGTTGCAGGCGTGGATGACGCCGCACGAAACGCCGCCGTTCGACGCCATCCGGCCCGAGCATTTCCTGCCGGCCTTCGAGCAGGCGTTCGCCGATCACGCCGCCGAAGTGGCCGCCATCATCAATGATCCGACCGCCCCGGATTTCGCCAACACCATCGTGGCGCTGGAGCGGTCCGGCAAGCTGCTGAGCAAGGTTGCGGCGGTGTTCTACGACCTGGTTTCGGCGCATTCGAGCCCGGAACTGCTTGCGATCGACAGCGAGGTGTCGCTGCGGCAGGCCCGGCACTGGAATCCGATCCTGATGAACGCGGTGCTGTTCGGCCGCATCGCGCTGCTGCACGAGAGCCGCGCCAGCCTTGGGCTGACCTCAGAGCAGCTGCGCCTGCTGGAGCGAACCTACACCCGCTTCCAGCGCGCCGGCGCCGGCCTCGACGATGCGGCGAAAGCGCGCATGGCGGAGATCAATGAGCGGCTGGCGCAACTCGGCACCACTTTCGGCCATCATCTGCTGGGTGACGAGCAGGCCTGGTTCATCGAACTCGGCGAGGCCGATCGCGAGGGGCTGCCGGCGAGCTTCATCGCCGCCGCCGAGGCCGCTGCCGCCGAGCGCGGCATGCCAGGCAAGGCGATCGTCACCTTGTCCCGCTCGTCCGTGGAGCCGTTCCTGAAGGATTCGAGCCGCCGCGATCTGCGCGAGAAGGTGTTCAAGGCCTTCATCGCCCGCGGCGACAACGGCAATGCCAACGACAACAACGCAACCATCGTCGAGATCCTGGCCCTGCGCGACGAGCGCGCCCGGCTGCTCGGCTATCCGACCTTCGCCGCCTACCGGCTCGCCGATTCGATGGCGCGGACGCCCGAGGCGGTGCGCGATCTGCTCGAGCGGGTCTGGCGTCCGGCGCTGACGCGCACGCTGGCGGACCGCGACGAAATGCAGGCGCTGATCGCGGAGGAGGGCGGCAACTTCGCGCTGGCGCCATGGGACTGGCGCTATTACGCCGAGAAGGTGCGGCGGCGCCGGGCCGATTTCGACGACGCCGCGATCAAGCCCTATTTCGCGCTCGACAACATGATCGCCGCGGCGTTCGATTGCGCCACGCGGCTGTTCGGCATCACCTTCAATGAGCGCAAGGACGTGCCGATCTGGCATCCCGACGTCCGCGTCTGGGAGGTCAGAGACGCCGCCGGCAACCACAAGGGGCTGTTCTACGGCGATTACTTCGCACGCCCCTCGAAGCGCTCCGGCGCCTGGATGACCTCGCTGCGCGACCAGCAGAAGCTGGACGGCGACGTCGCGCCGCTGATCGTCAATGTGATGAACTTCTCCAAGGGCGCCGAGGGGCAACCGGCGCTGCTGTCGCCGGACGACGCGCGGACCCTGTTCCACGAGTTCGGCCATGGCCTGCATGGACTGTTGTCGAACGTGACCTATCCATCATTGTCCGGCACCAGCGTGTTCACCGATTTCGTGGAACTGCCGTCGCAGCTCTACGAGCACTGGCAGGAGCAGCCGCAGGTGCTGCGCCAGTTCGCCCGCCATTACGAGACCGGCGAGCCGCTGCCCGACGACCTGCTGAAGCGGTTCCTGGCGGCACGCAAGTTCAACCAGGGTTTCGCCACGGTAGAGTTCATCTCCTCTGCCTTGCTCGATCTTGAATTCCACACCCAGCCGGCGGCGGCGAGCCGCGATGTGCGCGCCTTCGAACAGCGCGAACTGGACAAGATCGGCATGCCGGCGGAGATCGTCTTGCGGCATCGGCCGACGCAATTCGCGCACATCTTCTCCGGCGACCACTACGCGGCCGGTTACTACAGCTACATGTGGTCCGAGGTGATGGATGCCGATGCGTTCGGGGCCTTCGAGGAGGCCGGCGACATCTTCGATCCCGCCGTCGCCAAGCGGCTGCATGACGACATCTATTCGTCCGGCGGTGCGCGCGAGCCGGAAGAGGCCTATGTCGCCTTCCGCGGCCGCAAACCCGAGCCCGACGCGTTGTTGCGCGGGCGCGGCCTGCTCGATACGCCCGAGGCCGCTTGACGTGAGGTCCTTCTTCCGCCACGGCTTCGGCCTTTTGATCCTGACCGTCGTGCTGCTGGCCGGGCCCCGCGCGGCCTCCGCACATCCTCATGTCTGGGTGAAGGCCGCGAGCGAGTTGATCTATGCGCCGGACGGTACGATCACCGGTGTGCGGCACGCCTGGACCTTCGACGACATGTTCTCGACCTATGCCTTGCAAGGGATCGAGACCAAGACCAAGGGCGTCTACACCCGCGAAGAACTGGCGCCACTGGCGCAGACCAACGTGGAATCGCTGAAGGAATTCGGCTTCTTCAGTTTCGCCAAGGCGGACGGCAGGAAGCAGAAGTTCAATGAGCCGACCGACTATTACCTCGAATACAAGGATTCCGCGCTGGTGCTGCATTTCGTGCTGCCGTTCAAGACGCCGTTCAAATCACGGCAGATGCAGCTTGAAATCTTCGATCCCTCGTACTTCGTGGACTTCCAGTTGCAGGACAAGGATCCGATCCGGCTGGTGAATGCGCCGGCCGCCTGCGCGATGGCAATCGAACGGCCGAGCGGCGGCACCGCCGCCGCGACCAAGCTCGGCGAGGACAATTTCCTCGACGGCAGCAACGCCAATTTCGGCGCGATGTTCGCCAACAAGGTCACGGTGAACTGTCCATGATGTCGCGGAACGACGCCGCGCTCACGCGACTCGCAATTGGTGCCATCATGCTCATCGCCGCGGCGATGATGTTTGACGGCCTCTGGCATGCCGCGCTGGCGCAGAATCCATTCGGCGCGCCGCGCAAGGCGCCGGAGCCGCAGGCGAGCGGCCTGTTCGCCTGGATACTCGCCAAACAGTCCGAATTCTATCGGGCGATGTCGTCGACCATTCGCGCGGCAAAGAGCGACGGCAGCGCGGTCTGGACGCTGCTCGGCATCTCGTTCGCCTACGGCATCTTTCACGCGGCCGGGCCGGGGCACGGCAAGGCCGTGATCTCGTCCTATCTGGTCGCCAACGAGGAGACTGCGCGGCGCGGCATCGTGCTGTCGTTCGCCTCGGCATTGGCGCAGGCTTTGGTCGCGGTGGCCATCGTCGGGATCGGCGCGTGGCTGTTGAACGTCACCGCGAAAACCATGTGCGGCGCCGAGCGCGTGATCGAGATCGCGAGCTACGGACTGATCGCGGCATTCGGCGCGCGGCTGGTCTGGGTCAAGGGCGGCGGCTTCTTTCGCGCGCTGTCGTCGCCCCGTGCCTCCGATTTGCAACTGGCCCCGGCGCTGGCCGCCAGCAGCGCCCCCCATCAGGCTGCGTTGCATGACGATCATGGCGGCGGACATCTGCACGCCCGCGCCGCGCATCATCACGACCATGGGCACAGTCACGATCATCATCATCACGGGCATGGTGCCCAGGATCATTGCGATCACTGCGGCCATTCCCACGGCCCCGAACCGGAGCAGCTTGCCGGCCCCGAGGGCTGGCGCCGTGGTCTCATTGCGGTGCTCAGCGTCGGCATCCGGCCTTGCTCGGGCGCGATCCTCGTTCTGGTCTTCGCGCTGGCGCAGGGCCTGTTCTGGGCCGGCGTCGCGGCGACCTTCGTGATGGGACTCGGCACCGCGATCACCGTTGCCGCCATCGCAACGCTTGCAGTTTCGGCCAAAAGCGTGGCGCGCCGGCTCGCCGCCGGACGCGAGGGAGGTGGCGCGCTGGTAATGCGTGGCCTGGAGTTCGGCGCCGCCGGCCTCGTGCTGCTGCTCGGCGCCGGCCTGCTGCTGGGCTATGTCGCCGCGGAGCGCGTGACCTGTTTCTGATCGCGATAGCGCAGCCGTGACGACCGTTACCTTGACAAGCCTGCACCGGACCGCCAAGCCAAGCACCACCATGATCAATGCCGATCCAGCTTCGCAATCCGTTGCCGCCGCGCCGAACAGGGTCGGCGTGCTGCTGGTCAACCTCGGGACACCGGATACGGCCGACGCCGCCGGCCTGCGCGTATACCTCAAGGAGTTCCTGTCCGATCGCCGTGTGATCGAGGATCAGGGCCTCATCTGGAAGCTGGTGCTCAACGGCATCATCCTGCGCGTGCGTCCCGCCAAGAAGGCGAAGGACTATCTGAAGATCTGGAACAACGAGCGCAACGAGTCGCCGCTCAAGACCATCACCCGTGCACAGTCCGACAAGCTCGCCGCCGCGATCGCCGATCACGATCATGTCGTGGTGGACTGGGCGATGCGCTACGGCAATCCGTCGATCCAGTCCGGCTTCGAAGCTCTCTCGGCCAAGGGCTGCGATCGCATCCTGGTGGTGCCGCTCTACCCGCAATATTCGGCCGCGACCACAGCGACGGTGTTCGACAAGGTCGCCGAGGTGCTGCTCGCGATGCGCGCGCAGCCGACGATACGCTTCACGCCGCCTTATTATGTCGAGCCGACTTACATCGATGCGTTGGCGAACACGATCGAAACGCAGCTTGCATCGCTGCCCTTCGAACCGGAGGTGATTGTCGCGTCGTTTCACGGCATGCCGCAGAAATACGTCGACAAAGGCGATCCCTACCAAGCTCAGTGCATCGCGACGGTGGAGGCGCTGCGCAAGCGCCTGAATGTGGATGACAAGCGCCTGATCCTCACGTTTCAGTCGCGCTTCGGGTACGATCCCTGGCTGCAGCCTTATACCGACAAGACGATGGAACGGCTGGCCCGGGAGGGCGTCAGGCGAATCGCCGTTATCACCCCCGGCTTCTCCGCCGACTGTCTCGAAACGCTGGAAGAGATCGCGCAGGAAAACGCCGAAATCTTCCGTCACAATGGCGGCGAGCAGTTTTCCTACATTCCCTGTCTGAATGACAGCGAAGGCGGCATGGATGTCATTCGGCAGCTGGTGCTGCGCGAACTGCAGGGATGGATCTGATCGCGGCTGCTAACGGCCCGATCGGTGGAAGTCCAGCAGTTCGAACCTGATTTGCGGCGATTGCGACCAAACAGGGATTGCAGCGGCCGGTCCCGCGTGGCTGCATGGCGTATGTCGCTGCTTGGCTGGGAGGGGCTTGATGTCCGGTTTCGATATTTTCGCCATCGTCGTCGTGCTGCTGGTTATTGTCACGCTGTTTGCCGGCGTGAAGACGGTGCCCCAGGGCTATGACTGGACCATCGAACGGTTCGGCAAGTTCACCCGCACGCTGTCGCCGGGGCTGAATCTCATCATTCCGTATTTCGACCGCGTCGGCCGCAAGATGAACATGATGGAGCAGGTGATCGACATTCCCGGTCAGGAGGTCATTACCCGCGACAACGCGACCGTCTCGGTGGACGGCGTCGCCTTTTTCCAGGTCTTTGATGCCGCCAAGGCCAGCTACGAGGTCGCCAACCTCACGCATGCGATCACCACCCTGACTATGACCAATATCCGCTCGGTGATGGGCGCGATGGATCTCGACCAGGTGCTGTCGCATCGCGACGAGATCAACGAGCGGCTGCTGCGCGTGGTCGATGCGGCCGTCGCGCCGTGGGGCGTGAAGGTCAACCGAATCGAGATCAAGGATATCGTGCCGCCCGCCGACCTGGTGGAGGCCATGGGCCGCCAGATGAAGGCCGAACGCGTCAAACGCGCCGACATTCTGCAGGCGGAAGGCCAGCGGCAATCGGAAATCCTGCGCGCGGAGGGCGCCAAGCAGAGCCAGATCCTGCAGGCCGAAGGCCGCCGCGAAGCGGCGTTTCGCGACGCCGAGGCGCGCGAGCGTGCCGCCGAAGCGGAAGCCAAGGCAACGCAGATGGTCAGCGAGGCGATCGCCAAGGGCGACGTCGCGGCGCTGAACTACTTTATCGCCGACAAGTACATCAAGGCCTTCGGACAACTCGCCGAATCGCCCAATCAGAAGGTCGTCATGCTGCCGCTGGAGGCCACCAGCATGCTTGGGTCGCTGGCGGGCATCGGCGAGATCGCCAAGGCGACATTCGGCGAAAGCGCGGCAGCGGTCGCAGCGGCCGCGCGCCGGTCGTCGGTGCCCCCTTCGGGTCCGCCGCAGTCGTGAGGATGTGATGCGATGACATCGATCTTCGTTACCTTGGGGACCTGGAACTGGCTGATCCTCGGCCTGGTGCTGATCGGCATCGAGGTGCTCGCACCTGGCGTGTTCATGCTGTGGCTGGGGCTGGCCGCGCTCTTGGTCGGGCTGCTGTCGCTGGTGATCAATCTGCACTGGCAGACGGAGATTCTGCTGTTCGCCGTGTTCGCGGCCGCTGCCGTGCCGGTGTGGCGGCGGCTGGCGCGGCATAGCAGGGCGGAGAACGCCAATCCGTTTCTGAACCAGCGCACCGACGCGCTGGTCGGCCGGGTCTTCACGCTGGAAAAGCCGATTCAAGATGGCAGCGGCACGGTGCGGATCGACGATACGATCTGGCGCGTCACCGGGCCGGATGCGCCGGCCGGCAGCCGCATCCGCATCGTCAAGGCCGAGGGCGCGACGCTCACGGTTGCCGCCGAGTAGGCGGACGCCGTCGCGTCCGGCTCTATGCCACGCCCTCTATGCCACGCCGGCGCGCAGCAGGTCATGCAGGTGGATGATGCCGATCGGCTTCCTTGCGTCGGTGACGATCAGCGCCGTGATCTTCGACGCGTTTAGAAGCTCCAGCGCCTCGCCGGCGAGCAGATTCGCGCCAATGGTCTTGGGGCCCTTGGTCATGATCTCGTCGACGCGTGCCGTCATCAGATCAGGCCTCATATGGCGACGCAGGTCGCCGTCGGTGACGATCCCGACGAGATGGCCGTTGCCGTTGGTGATGCCGACGCAGCCGAAACCCTTCGACGACATCTCCACCAGCGCATCGGACATCTGCGTGCCGAGCGCCGTCAGCGGGATCGAGTCGCCGGTATGCATCAGGTCGCGCACATATTTCAGCATCGCGCCGAGCTTGCCCCCCGGGTGCAGCACGCTGAAATCCACCGACGTGAAGCCGCGGCCTTCCAGCAGGGCGATGGCGAGCGCATCGCCCATCGCCAGTTGCAGCACCGACGACGTGGTCGGCGCAAGATTGTGTGGGCAGGCCTCGCGCGCCTTCGGCAGGGTCAGCGCGATATCGGCAGCCTGCCCGAGCGTGGACTCGGCTTCCGCCGTCATCGCGATCAGGCGGATGCGAAAGCGCTTGGCATAGGTGATCAGGTTCTTCATCTCCGGCTGCTCGCCGGACCACGAGATCGCCAGCACGATGTCGTCCGGCGTGATCATGCCGAGATCGCCGTGGCTGGCCTCGGCGGCATGCACGAAGAAGGCCGGAGTTCCGGTTGAGGCGAAAGTCGCGGCGATCTTGCGGCCGATGTGCCCGGATTTGCCGAGGCCGGTGATGATGACCCGTCCCTTGGCATGAAGAATGAGATCGATGGCGTGCGCGAAGGCGGCGCCGAGCCCGGTCTGCAGCGCCGCCGCCAGCGCGGTGATGCCGGAAGCTTCGGCATCGAGGGTGCGGAGGGCGGATTGCAGCGCCGCATGCGCCATGTCGTCGGGGGAAGACATCGGGATCCTTGAGTTCGGTTGGGTCATGGTCGGTCCGCTTGAGGTTGCGCGGGTCTTATCACGGCTGACCGGGGGAAGGCGACGGCGCAGACGAGCCCCCTCAACGGCTCGTTAACCATAATTGTTTTAACTCCCTTAACGACGTTTTTGCCCGGTTCCGCCGCTTGCCGCGACGGCGGCCGCAAGTCTCTGGGTTGATTGGAGTTTGACGGTCGTGATGCCAGATCGAGGGAGCGGCCATCGCCATCGCGTGCGGCGCGCGCGGCTGGCGTTCGCGTGCGGCACCGCGCTCGTCGGGGGCATCGCTCCCGCGCAGGCGCAGATGCTGTCCGATCTGCTGAGCCCCAACCCCGTCCAGTTTTCCGGCACGCCGGACCGCAACGCAAGGCAGGCCGACCGCGCCCAGTCCGTCGGCGTGTTCGGCGGCGCGCCGCTGGGAAGCAGCCGCCAGGCGCCGTCCCGCATCGGCCAGATTCCGACCTATGGCGTGCCGCCCGCGTCCGGCGCTTCCGACGACGGTTACGACTCGCTCAATCGCAAACGCAAGCCTGCGAAGGCCCGGCCTGGCGCCTTGAAGCTCAAGGGCACCGTGCCGCCCGATCCCTATGCCAGCATGAAGCCGCTGCCGCGCATCAGCCCGCCGCCCTCGCAAGGCGCCAACAGAGCGCCGTTGCCTCCCGCGATGATTGCCGCCGTGCCCGGCCAGCCCTACCGCCGGCAGTTGAAGCGCGATGACGATCCGTTCGGCGCGGTCGGCGATTATGTCGGGAGCTTCCTGGTCAAGGGCGCGATCGAGGTCGGCGGCGGTTACGATTCCAATCCGGGCCGCTTCAACGACAAGGAGCGTGGCTCGGCGTTTTATCGCATCGCGCCCGAACTGCTGATCGCCTCCGACTGGAAACGCCATTCCGTGGTGGCGGACCTGCGCGGTTCGTTCACCGGCTACGACCGGACCTATCCCTCGGCGCCCGGCGTCATCTCTTCGGTGCCGACCGTGGTCGATCGCCCGGACTTCACCGGCACGGTCAAGGGCCGGCTCGACGTGACGCGCGACACCGGCGTGCTTTCCGAATTGCGGATGCGTATCGGCACCGACAATCCCGGCAGCCCGAACATTCAGGCCGGCCTCTCCAAGTACCCGGTTTATGTCACCAGCGGCGGCTCGCTCGGCGTCGAGCAGAATTTCAATCGGCTGCAGGTGACGGTGAGCGCCACCGCCGATCACACGTCGTATCAGGCTTCCAAGCTGACCGACGGCTCGACCTACAACAACGACGATCGCAACTTCAACGCGTTCGGCGGCATCGGCCGGGTCAGCTACGAAGTCATGCCGGGCCTCAAGCCGTTCGGCGAGGTGCAGGGCGATACCCGCGTTCACGAGGTCAAGGTCGACCGCAACGGCTATCAGCGCGATTCCAACGGCGGCTACGCCAAGGTTGGCACCACGTTCGAGCTGACGCGGCTGCTCACCGGCGAACTCTCGATCGGCTATGCGATGCGAAATTACCAGGATCCGCGGTTGACCCAGCTGACCGGACTCCTGACCAGCGGCTCGCTGGTCTGGTCGGCGTCGCCGCTGACCACGGTGAAATTCATCGCCGGTACCTCGGTGGACGAAACCACCGTGCCCGGTGTTGCCGGCGTGCTGACCCGCACTTACACCGCCGAGGTCGATCACGACTTCCGCCGCTGGCTCACCGGCATCGGCAAGTTCACCTACGGCACGCTCGATTATCAGAACGGCAATCGGCTCGACACCATCTATTCGGTGTCCGGCGACCTGATCTACAAGCTCAATCGCAATCTGTGGGTGAAGGGCACCCTGCGCCGTGACTGGCTGGAATCCAACGTGCCCGGCATGAGCAGCGCATCCACCGTGGTGATGCTCGGCGTGCGCGCGCAGAACTAAAAGCACCACGCCAATGCAGTTCAAGACCATGCGCGGCCTGTGGCCGGCCTGCCGAACGGCTAGGGACGTCTCATCTGACGGCCACATCCATCGCCGGCCGACCGTGTTCGCTTTTGCGAAAGGGCGGCCGGCGATGTCGTTAAAGCGATCGTGATCGCCCGCATTGAGGGAGATATCGGCTGCGCTTCAAGCACATGCCATCACCGTCGATCCTGCGTTCCGATGTTCGCAGGGATGCCGTTTTTCTAGGCATCCAATGGATCGAATCTCAGCAGCGCATCGCGCGACGATCATGCGCCATGTCGAATATTGATCCAAATGCGCTCGCTGCAATGCAAGATCGTCTTTTCTATAATCTTTCGCAGATTTGATTTTTGTTATAGAAGCGCTGCTCTCGGGTTTGTTGCTCATTGACAGGAGCACTCCATGCTGAGCTCGTCTCGCAAGACCCACGCACCCTGGCGCATCGGGGTGTTGTTCTCCCGCACCGGCTTCATGTCGGTGATCGAGGAAACCCAGTATCACGGGACCATGTTTGCGATCGAGGAGATCAATGCCCAGGGCGGCATCAACGGCCGCGAACTGATTCCTGTCGCCTATGATCCCGGCTCCGAAGCAATGGCCTTTGGCCATTTCGCAAAGCGGCTGATGATCGAGGACAATGTCAGCACGATCTTCGGCTGCTATACGTCGTCGAGCCGCAAGGCGGTGCTGCCGGTCGTGGAGCGGCTCAATGGGCTCCTGTGGTATCCGACCCTGTATGAAGGGTTCGAAGCCTCGCCCAATGTGATCTACACCGGGGCCGCTCCCAATCAGAACAGCCTCGCGCTGTGCCGCTTCCTGATGCGAACCTACGGCAATCGTTTCTATTTCGTCGGCTCCGACTACATCTATCCGCGCGAATCCAACCGCGTGATGCGCGAAATCCTGAAAGAGAATGGCGGATCGGTGGTCGGCGAACGCTACCTCAACATCCGCGCGCGCCGGCAGGATTTTCTGCCGATCGTGAATGAAATTCGGCGTCTGAAGCCCGATGTCATCTTCTCGACCGTGGTGGGGGACGGAACGGTCTTTCTCTATCAGGCCTATACCGACGCCGGGCTCGATCCGCGCACGATGCCGATCGCAAGCCTCACCACCACCGAGGCCGAGATTCGCGCGATGGGCTTCGATGTCGGCGAGGGGCACATCACCGCCGCGCCGTATTTCGAAGGCGTCGCCGGCGACGCCAATGCCGCGTTCGTCGCCAAGTTCAAGAAGCGGTTCGGCGACGATTGCTCGACCAACATGTGCGTCGAGTCGTCCTACTTCCAGCTTCATTTGTTCGCGAAGGCGCTCGAGCACGCCAATACGCTCGATACCGACGTGTTGCGCGCCATGGTGCTGGGTGCGACGTTCAACGCTCCGCAAGGGCAGGTTACCGTCGATCCGATGTCGGGTCACACCGATCTCTGGACCCGGATCGGCCGCGCCAACCGGCGCGGACAATTTGACATTCTCGATCAATCCCCGGCGCCGATTCATCCGGATCCTTTCCTGATCGGATATGGTCGCGCGATGGCCGGAGCGGAGTCATGACGATGATCGATCCAAGCAAGCCGAAGGTGAAGATCGAAAGCGCAGCGGGCGACCACAAATCCATCATTCAGGAATTAAATGGGCTGACGGTGGTCGTCGTCGCTCCGCTCGATGATCAGATCGCGTTTCTGGTCCGCGACCTGCAGCGCTTGCGAACGCGCGCGAGGCAAACCTGGCCGATGCCGGAAACGATTCCCGGCGATGCCGACATCGTCTATTGCGAGTACGCGCCCGATCTGGCGCGGCGGCTGCCGTGGATTCCCGGCGACGCGCGCTCGGCCCTGGTGGTGATTCTTCCGAACGGCGATCCGATCCAGGTGGAAGCTTTGGCGCATGCGACGCCGGATGCCGTTCTATCGCGGCCTTTCAGCAGCAACGCTGTGATCGCCAGTCTCGTGCTCGCGCGAAGTCAATTCCGCTACGAGCAGCGCCTGCGCGCGAAGATCGAGCGGCTCGATGAAAATCTGCGATCGATGCGCACGGTCGAGCGTGCGAAAGTGATTTTGATGACGACGCGCCGCATGGCGGAAACCGAGGCGTATGGATTCATTCGACGGCAGGCGATGGATCGTCGCGTCTCGACGAGCGCGGTCGCTGCCGCGATAGTTGACTCGTTCGAATTGCTTGGTTACGATCAGCAACATTAATCCCCAATGGAGGGGATCGGCGGCGACACTGCCGCCAACTTTAACATCGGCAACAAAGCCCTCCCAATGCTCGCGGATCGCGCGCATCGGGAGGGTTTTTTGTTTTTTGAACAGGGGTAGGAAATGAAACTGACGCGGCGTCAACTTCTCAGGAATAGCGCAGCCTTCGGTGCTTTCGCGAGCGCGGGCTTTCCCCACATTTGGATCAAGAACGCCGATCTCGCATCGGCGGCGGCCGGAGAAATCAAGGTCGGCGTGCTGTTCTCGCTCACCGGCACCACGGCGATCATCGAGGAATCGCTCAACAAGGCCACCCTGCTGGCGATCGAGGAAATCAACGCCGCCGGCGGCATCAAAGGCATGAAGATCGTTCCGGTTGTCGAGGATCCTGCATCGGATCCTGCGACTTTCGCGGACAAGGCGCGCAAGCTGGTGGTCGGTGACAAGTGCGTCAGCGTGTTCGGCTCCTATACGTCGGCGAGCCGCAAGGCGGTGCTGCCGGTGTTCGAGCGTCAGCACAATCTCTACTGGTATCCGACGCTTTACGAGGGCCGCGAGTGCTCGAAGAACGTGATCTACACCGGGGCCGTGCCCAATCAGCAGCAGGACGAGTTCATCCCCTGGCTGATCAATAAGTTCGGCAAGAAGTTCTATCTGATCGGATCGAACTACATCTATCCGAAGTAAGAGAACAACTACTGCAAGAAGCTGCTGCAGAAGCACGGCGGCGAAGTGGTTGCGGAAGAGTACGTTCCGCTCGGACATTCCGAGTTCTCGTCGGTCATCAACAAGTTCAAATCGACCCAGCCCAACGTGATCTTCTCCACGGTCGTCGGAGACTCGGTGGTGGCGCTGCATCGGCAGTATCACGCCGCCGGCCTCGATCCCGAGAAGATGCCGATGGCGAGCCTGACGACATCGGAAAACGAAATCGCCGCAATGGGTGGCGAAGCGGCCGCCGGGCACTTCACCTCCGCGCCGTATTTCATGGTGTTCCAATCGCCGGAGAACGAGAAGTTCGTCGCGGCGTACAAGAAGCGCTGGGGCGCGGACAAGGTGACGCACTTCGTCTCCGAAGCCTGCTACTTCCAGGTCCATCTGTTCCGGCAGGCGGTCGAGAAACTCGCCGTCAGCGATATCACGCCGCCGAACATCCGGGACGCGGTGAAAGGGCAGGAGACGCTGGCGCCCCAGGGCAAGGTCCGCATCGAGCCGGAGAATCTGCACACCTGGCTCTGGCCGAAGATCGCGCAGGCGCAGTCGGATGGCCAGTTCAAGATCTTGGTGCAGGCCAAGGACTGGCTGAAGCCACTGCCTTATGCGGCCTATCCCGGGCAGGTGTGCGGCGAAAAAGGTCTCGTCGTCCAGAACTGATGCGCAGCCGGACGCGCGCGCGAGTGGCGCGTCCGGCATCTCGCGCGAATGCGGAGCATCGACGAATGGATCAGTTCATCCAGCAGTTTCTGACCGGCCTCAGCATCGGATCGATCCTGCTTCTCGTCGCGATCGGCCTATCGATCATCTACGGTGCGATGGGCATCATCAATCTCGCGCATGGCGAGTTCGTGATGCTGGGGGCCTATACCGCCTGGTTCCTTCAGGTTCAGTTCGGCATGGGCCTGCTCATCAGCCTGGTGCCGATCTTCCTCCTGGTCGCGGCCTTCGGATGGCTGATCGAACGTTTCGTTCTGAGCTTTCTCGACAATCGGCCGCTCGACACCATTCTGGCGACTTGGGGCGTCGGCATCATGTTGCAGCAGGCGGTGCGCCTGACCGCCGGCGGCGAGCTGCGTTACGTGAAGATGCCGGAAGTGCTTTCCAACAGCACCGATATTTTCGGCGTGCAGATTTCGCTCTATCGCATCTTTCTCCTGGTGGTGTCGCTGGTTCTTTTCGCTGCGACGTGGCTGCTGATGAACCGCACGACGGTCGGCATGAAACTGCGCGCCGTCATTCAGGATCGCCCGGTTGCGGCGTCGTTCGGCGTCAACGCGCGGCGCATCTACGGCCTCACCTTTGCCTATGGCGCCGGACTTGCCGGTCTGGCCGGCGCGCTGGTGTCACCGCTCAAGAGCGTCTCGCCTGAAATGGGCACCGGCTATGTGATCGATGCTTTCATGGTGGTGGTGCTCGGCGGCGTCCAGAGTCTCGTCGGCACGGTGGCAAGCGCCTTCATCCTCGGCGAACTGTCCGGCGTTATCGCATTTCTGCAGAACGATACCGTCGCCAAGGCGATCGTTCTCCTCGCCATCGTCGTGCTCATCCGGTTCAGGCCTCAGGGCATGTTTGCAACACGCGTCCGCGCCTAGCGGATGATTCAGGGATTATAATGCAGTCGAAGTCCGTCGATCCGTTCTTTCGCCGTCGCCCCAGCGCAGAGCTTGTCGCCATCCTCGTGGTCTGCGCGGTGGTCATCGTTGTGCCGGTGCTGCTCAACAACGATTACCTGCTGAACAAGGTGGCGCGCTATCTCGTGCTCGGCATGCTGGCGATGTCGCTGTCATTGTCCTGGGGCTATGCCGGAATCCTCAACCTCGGTCAGGCCATGAGCTTTGGCCTTGGCTCCTACGCCATGGCCATGACGCTCAAGCTGAAGACGGTGCCGGTCCACACCGGCCCGCAGGGGCTGCCCGATTTCATGGTCTGGAACAACGTGACGCAACTGCCGTGGTTCTGGTGGCCGTTCCAGTCGCAGGCCTTCGCGATCGTCGCCGGCATTGCGATCCCGGCGGCGGTTGCAGCGGCGCTCGGCTGGTTCATGTTTCGCGGCCGCGTCACCGGAGTCTATGTCGCGATCATCACGCTCGCGGCGATGGTGGTGCTGAACCTTCTCATCGTCGACCAGCAGCAATACACCGGCGGCTTCAACGGCATCACCGATCTGGCGCAGCTCGAACTGTTCGGAATCGCATTCGATGCCTATGGCCGCTCGACCTATTATCTTGTCGCCATCTGCATGACCGCGGCACTGCTTGGCGCCTATGCTTTCACACGGACCAAAGCCGGACTGATCATTCAGGCGATCCGCGATCACGAAAGCCGCGTGCGCTACTTCGGCTATGACGTCGGGGCCTATCAGATCGCCGCCTTTGCGTTCTCGGCGGCGATCGCCGGGCTGGCCGGTATGCTCTACACCATCGTGATGGAGTTCGCGTCGCCGACCTTCCTCGGGGTTCAGCTCAGCCTCTCGGTGGTGGTGTGGTGCGCGGTCGGCGGCCGCCAAAGTCTGCTCGGCGCCCTGCTTGGTGCGATCCTGGTCGCCGGGGTGCAGGGTGCGCTGTCGGAATCCGCGGCGTTCCTCGAAACCTGGACCCTCGTCATGGGCGCCTTGTTCGTCCTCATCGTGCTGTTCCTGCCGAAAGGATTGGCCGGGTTGGTGTCGTCGCTGTGGGCGCTGATTCAGCAGCGCTCGTTTCGTCCGCTGCGCGGCGTGCAGGGGATCGGACAGACGGAGAGCGGGGCATGAATCCGTATCTGCAATTGAGCAACGTGACGGTGAGCTTTAACGGCTTCCTCGCTCTCAACGACCTCAGCCTCGAGGTGTGCAAGGGCGAACTGCGCTGCCTGATCGGCCCGAACGGAGCTGGAAAAACCACAGCGCTCGATCTGATCTGCGGCAAGATCAAGCAGACCGCAGGTTCGATCGCCTTCGACGGTGCCGTGCTCGACGGTCTCGAGGAGCATCGCATCGCGCGCGCCGGCATCGGGCGCAAATTCCAGGTGCCGAGTGTCTTTCGCGATCTCACCGTCGGCGACAACCTGCGGGTCGCCTGCGCGCATCATCCCGGCGTCTTCAGTAATCTGCGTCCGGGCCATCGGCAGGCCGATGACGAGGCGGTGGAGCGGCTCGCCGAACTCGTTGGATTGACCGATCAGCTGAAGAAGCCCGCGGCATTCCTGTCGCACGGCCAGACGCAATGGCTCGAAATCGGAATGCTGGTGGCCCAGAACGCCGCGCTGATCCTGATGGACGAGCCGACCGCCGGCATGACCGCACAGGAGACCCGTAAGACCGCCGATCTGTTTCTGCGTCTCAAGGGCCGCCACACGCTGATCGTGGTCGAGCATGACATGGGCTTCGTCAAGGCTATCGGCGACGTGATCTCGGTGATGCATCTGGGGCGGCTTCTGGCGGAGGGCCCGGCGAGCGCGATCGAGGCGAATCCCGCCGTGCGCAAGGCCTATCTCGGTTCGGGAGGCATCACCAATGCTTGAGATGTCTCACGTCGATGCCTTTTACGGCAACAGCCGCGCGCTGCAGGGCGTCAATCTCAATGTCGGCACCGGGGAGTTTCTCGCGGTGCTCGGCCGCAACGGCGTCGGCAAGACCACTTTGATGCGCACGATTCTCGGCCTGATGGACCGCGCCACCGGCGCCATCGTGCTCGACGGCACGGATATCTCGCCTCTTCCGACGCATCGCCGGGCCAAAGCGGGGATCGCTTATGTTCCGCAGGGCCGCGGAATCCTGCCGCGCTTCACGGTCCGGGAAAATCTCACGCTCGGCACTTTCGCAGCGAGCGAGAGTCATGACGATCTGGAGGACTGGGTCGTCGACCTGTTTCCGATGCTGAAGGAATTCATGCGGCGGTACGGTGGCAATCTGTCGGGCGGCCAGCAGCAGCAACTGGCGATTGCCCGGGCCCTGCTGGCGCAGCCCAAGGTCATTCTGCTCGACGAGCCGACCGAGGGCATTCAGCCCAATATCGTCGAGCAAATTGAAGACGTCATCATTCGCCTCAACCGGGAGCGCCGGATCACTGTGATCCTGGTGGAGCAGAACGTCGCCTTCGCGCGGCGCGCCGCGACGCGGTTCGCATTCCTCGAGAAGGGACGCGTGGTGGCAGATGGCATGATCTCCGAACTCTCCGACGATCTCGTCCAGCGGCACATGGCGGTCTGATCGAATGCCGCGCGATCACCTTATCTCCCATCGAACCCAAGGAGCCTGAAGATGTTGCACGGGGATATTTCAAGCAGCAAGGACACCGTTGGTGTCGCCGTCGTCAACTACAAGATGCCGCGCCTGCATACGAAAGCGGAAGTGCTCGCGAATGCAAGGAACATCGCCTCGATGATCGAAGGGATGAAGGTCGGCCTGCCCGGCATGGACCTCGTCATCTTCCCCGAATATTCCACGCACGGCATCATGTACGATTCCAAGGAAATGTACGAAACCGCTTCCAGCGTGCCCGGCGAGGAAACCAAGATTTTCGCTGATGCCTGCCGGAAAGCCAAAACCTGGGGTGTGTTCTCGCTGACCGGCGAGCGCCACGAGGAGCATCCGAACAAGGCGCCGTACAACACCCTCATTCTGATGAATGACAAAGGCGAGATCGTGCAGAAGTATCGCAAGATCATGCCGTGGGTGCCGATCGAAGGCTGGTATCCGGGCAACTGCACCTACGTCTCCGAAGGCCCGAAGGGACTCAAGATCAGCCTGATCATCTGCGACGACGGCAACTATCCGGAGATCTGGCGCGATTGTGCCATGCGTGGCGCGGAACTGATCGTGCGTTGCCAGGGCTACATGTATCCCGCCAAGGAGCAGCAGATCCTGATGGCGAAGGCGATGGCCTGGGCCAACAACTGCTATGTCGCAGTCGCCAACGCCTCCGGATTCGACGGCGTGTATTCCTATTTCGGGCATTCGTCGATCGTCGGCTTCGACGGCCGGACCCTTGGCGAATGCGGCACCGAGGAAAACGGCATCCAGTTCGCGCAGCTGTCGACCTCGCTGATCCGCGACGCGCGGCGCTCGGGTCAGTCCAACAACCACCTGTTCAAGCTGGTCCATCGTGGCTACACCGGCATGATCAATTCCGGTGACGGATCGCGCGGCGTGGCGGCCTGTCCGTACGACTTCTACAAGAAGTGGATCGCCGATCCGGACGGCACCCGCGAGATGGTGGAAGCCATGACGCGCCCGACCGTCGGCACCGACGAGTGCCCGATCGAGGGTCTGCCGAACCAGAAGACCGCGCATCGCTGAGCGCGCCGCGAGAGGTCGGGCGATAGCGCGCCCGGCCTCGTTCCGGAACTGGGACGTGCATGATGCCCGACGGGATTCTCGATCAGTATCGTCTTGTCGACGAGCCTTATTATCGCGCGGTCGGCCGCGAAGTGGATTTATTCTCGGCCGCTTATGCCAGCCGGATGCCGGTGATGCTCAAGGGGCCGACCGGGTGCGGCAAGACGCGCTTCATCGAACATATGGCGTGGCGGCTCGGCAAGCCGCTGATCACCGTGGCGTGTCACGAGGATATGACGGCCTCCGATCTCGTCGGCCGCTGGTTGCTCGACGCCGATGGGACCGTCTGGCGCGACGGTCCCTTGACGACAGCGGTGCGCGGCGGCGCGATCTGTTATCTCGATGAGATCGTCGAAGCGCGTCAGGATACCACGGTGGTGATTCATCCTCTGACCGACGATCGCAGGATCCTTCCGCTGGAAAAGCGCGGCGAGCTCGTTCATGCCCATCCGGATTTCCAGCTCGTCATCTCCTACAATCCCGGTTACCAGAGCGCGATCAAGGATTTGAAGGAGTCTACCAAGCAACGCTTTGCGGCGCTCGATTTCAGTTATCCCGAGATGCCGATCGAGACAGAGATCGTTCGCCGCGAGGCGCAGATCGAAGCGGATGTCGCCGAACTGCTGGTCAGGATCGCGGACCACAGCCGCCGCCTGAAGGGGCAGGGGCTCGAAGAAGGAGCCTCGACCCGCATGCTGATCAATGCCGGCCGTCTTGTCGGGCAGGGCATCATGATCGATGAGGCATGCGAGATTACCCTGGTGACGCCTTTAACCGACGATGATGACGTTCGCCGAGTTCTGCGTGATGCAATCGTCGCGTGCGTGCCGTAGCGTCATTCAGCCTTTCGCGAAGGATGAAGGACATCGGGTTGTGATTCTCACGCGACGCCTTGATGCGGACCGATATCCACCTCGTTCGAAAACGCGCTGACAGGTGACACGTTGATTGCCGCGCAAGTTGCCTCACTATCCAGCTTTCGTGCAGAGCGGCGGCTTCAGGCGCTCCTCAGAGCCTACGACGATCTGGAATCAGCCTTCGCAGCGGCGCATCACGTCATCGAGGGGCGCGGCTCGCCGGTTGAGATCGGACAATGGTCTGAATCCGTGGTTGGGCTGTTGGAGCTCAATCTCGGCGCGGCCACGCTCGGCGCATTCCTTGGATTGTCGGAGCGGTGGCCGCAGGACCGTCCCCTTGCCGATCTGATCGCGATCGCGCGGTCGCTGCACGGCATCGGCCGCGAGGCCGGCAGCGCGGCCACCCAGGCGCTGCTCGACGCGTTGCCGGTTACTTTACGCAAAGTCGCGCGATCGTCCGACCTCGGCAGGATACTTGGCGCGTTGACGCAGCTGGCCGAACAGGCGCCGGAATCCGTCGTGCTGGTGGCGGCGCGGCTCAATCCGCTTCTCGAATATCTTGATGCGGCCGGGTTCGAGATCTGGCTGACCGCGGGACTGCGGGCGCACGGCGCCAGTACCCGGAAGCGGCGCGACTATTTCGCGACGGATGATCCGTTGTCTTCGGCGGCGGCGATCGACGAGCTCTCGCGACTTGAGCGACGATTGACCATGGGCATGGCGGCGCTGTGGGGCCGGCGTCCGCTGTTTCGTCCCACAAAGGCGCGTCGGTCCAGCCTCGTCGGTGGGGTCGTCGGCTTGCCGGGACACTACCTGGGCGTCTCCGGCGAGGCATCCGACCGCCTGTATTGGGCCGCGATGGTACATGCCGGTGCGCATCTCGCTTTTTCGGGGCCGCCATTTCCGATCGGCAAACTCAAGCCGCTGCAGGTGGCGCTGGTGTCGCTGATCGAGGATGCGCGCGTCGAGCAGCTGGCGATGCGGCAGATGCCGGGCCTAGCGCGGCTATGGCGTCCATATCATGTGGCGCAGGCCTCGGGCCAGTCGACCGCGGCGGATCTTCTGGCGCGATTGTCGCGCGCGCTGATCGATCCGTCCTATCGCGATGAGCACGGCTGGATCGAGAAGGGACGCGCCTTGTTCGCCGCCGCCATGGCCGACGGTCACGATCCCGCCATCAGCCGCCAGATTGGAGGTCTGCTCGGCAATGACATCGGGCAGATGCGGTTGCAGTTCAACCCACGCACCTATGTGGTCGAGCCGTCCTATCGCGACGACAACATGGGCTTGTGGGATTTCGGCGACCAGCAGGGCGAACATGCTGAGGAGATCGAGATCGGGGCTGAGTCGGTTCGCATCGAGCAGAAGGAACGCGACGACGGCAAGCCGAACGATCGGATCGACGAGACGAGTCCGCGTGCGCGGCCACGCCAAATCGTGGAGGCCGACGGAATTCTGGTGGCCCGTTATCCGGAGTGGGATCACGCGCTCGGTCGGTTGCGGGCCAATTGGGTTACGGTGCGGGAGAGCGAATCCGACATCGCCGCCCGCTCGCCCGAGCCGCTGCCCGCCGGCACCGACATTGTCGTGCAACGGATCATGGCCATCACGCGCGGCGCGGCGATCGGCCGGCGGATTCGCGAGAAACGGCAGCGCGAAGGAGAGATTCTCGACCTCGATGCCAGCATCGCCGCGGTAGTCGCGCGCCGTGCGGGCTTGCCGCCGGAAGACCGCGTCTTTCAACGGGAGAATCCGGGCCCGCGCGATCTGGCGCTGCTGCTGTTGATGGACATGTCACAGTCCACCGCCGACAAAGGCCGCGACGGTCGCTCGCTGCTGGCGATCGAGAAGGACGCCGCATCGATTCTCGGAGCGGCCTTCGAGGCCGCCGCCGACGCGCTGGCGATTCATGCCTTCAATTCGGATGGGCGCGAGAAGGTGCGTTACGTCCGGCTCAAGAGTTTCGCGGATCCGATGGATGCGATCGTCCGCTGCCGGCTCGCGGCGATCGCCAGCGAACATTCCACCCGGCTCGGCGCCGCGCTGCGTCACGCCGGCACCTATCTGCAGCGGCAGCGGGCATTTCGCCATGTGCTGGTGATCCTGACCGACGGCGAGCCTTCGGACATCGACGTGCAGGATCCGGCGTATCTTGTCGAGGATGCCCGCCACGCGGTGCAGGGTCTGCGCCGCTCGGGAACGGACGTGCTGGCCTTTGGGCTCGGGCAGGGATCGTTTCGCGCGCTCGATCGTATTGTCGGCGACAAATGCGCATTCCGTGTGCCGCGCATCGAAACGCTGCCGGAACGCATGATTCAGCTCTATGCGCGGCTGAAAACCTGACGCCGGGGCGTCGTGCCGTCCGCATTCACGACGATCACGATCGTTGCCGAAGGGAGCAGGACGGCCCGGTCGGGACCAGCTTCGCGATTGCTCTGGAAATGCCGGCTAGATATGGTGCGACCTCCACGACAGGAAAGAGAGCTATGCGCAAACACTCCCTTCTCGTACTGGCCACCATGTTTCTGGCAGGCGCCGCCACGCTCGCTCATGCCGACGATCTGAAGGTCGGCCTGATCTATGGCAAGACCGGCCCGCTGGAGGCCTATGCCAAGCAGACCGAGGCAGGGCTGCGGCTCGGCTTCGAATATGCCACGAAGGGCAGCATGACGGTCGACGGGCGCAAGATCGTCATTATCACCAAGGACGACCAGGGCAAGCCCGACCTGTCGAAAGCCGCGCTGGCGGAAGCCTATCAGGACGACAAGGTCGATATCGCCATCGGCACCACCTCGTCGGCGGCCGCGCTCGCCGACCTGCCGATCGCTGAGGAGAACAAGAAGATCCTGATCGTGGAGCCGGCGGTTGCGGACCAGATCACCGGCGAGAAGTGGAATCGCTATATTTTCCGCACCGCGCGCAATTCGTCGCAGGACGCGATCTCCAATGCCGTGGCCATCGGCAAGCCCGGTGTCACGGTCGCAACGTTGGGTCAGGATTACGCGTTCGGCCGCGATGGCGTCGCCGCCTTCAAGGAAGCGCTGGCCAAGACCGGCGCGACGCTGGCCGCGGAAGAATACGTTCCGACCAGCACCACGGACTTCACCGCTGTCGGGCAGCGTCTGATCGACGCGCTCAAGGACAAGCCCGGCAAGAAGGTGATCTGGGTGATCTGGGCCGGCGCCGGCGATCCGCTGACCAAGCTGCAGGACATGGACCTGAAGCGTTACGGTATCGAATTGTCCACCGGCGGCAACATCCTGCCTGCGCTCACCGCCTACAAGCGACTGCCCGGCATGGAAGGCTCGACCTACTATTATTATGACATTCCGAAGAACCCGGTGAACGACTGGCTGGTCGCCGAACACCAGAAGCGCTTCAATTCGCCGCCGGACTTCTTCACCGCGGGTGGCTTTGCCGCGGCGATGGCGGTGGTGACCGCCGTGCAGAAGGCGAAGTCGACCGACACCGAGAAACTGATCGCCGCGATGGAGGGGATGGAGTTCGATACCCCCAAGGGCAAGATGATCTTCCGCAAGGAAGACCATCAGGCGCTGCAAAGCATGTATCACTTCCGCGTCAAAGTCGATCCGAATGTCGCCTGGGCGATCAACGAGCCGGTCCGCGAAATCAAGATCGAGGACATGAACATTCCGATCCGCAACAAGCGGTGACCACTCTTGCTCGCGGCGGCTTCGACGAGGCCGTCGCAAAATGACCAGTCATGGCCGGGCTTGTCCCGGCCATCCACGTCTTGTTTGATAGCGCATAGGGAAAGACGTGGATGCCCGGGACAAGCCCGGGCATGACAACCACCAACGATAGCGGCTTCTTAAACAATAGCGGCTTCTTAAACATTTGTCCGACGCCTCATGTCTCTCACGCTCGAAACCCGCGATCTGACCATCCGGTTCGGCGGCCACGTCGCCGTCAACCGGGTGAGTTGCGTCTTTCGCCCGGGAGAACTGACTGCGATCGTCGGACCGAACGGCGCGGGGAAGACCACCTATTTCAACCTGATGTCGGGGCAGCTGCGTCCCTCCGCCGGCCAGGTGCTGCTGGCGGGCGAGGACATCACGCGGCTCTCGGCGCCGCTGCGCACGCGCGCGGGGCTTGGCCGCGCCTTCCAGCTGACCAACCTGTTTCCGAATCTCAGTGTCGAAGAAAACGTTCGTCTCGCGGTCCAGGCCGCAGCGGGCGTGCATTACGACATGCTGCGGCCGTGGCTGAAGCGTCGCGACCTGATCGCGCGCGCCGACGCCATTCTCGAAGAGGTCGCGCTCGGCCATCGCCGCGCGGTCGCCGCCACCGCGCTGTCGCATGGCGACCAGCGCAAGCTGGAAGTGGCGCTGATGATGGCGCTCGAACCCAAGGTTTTCATGTTCGACGAGCCCACCGCCGGCATGAGCGTCGACGAGGTGCCGGTGGTGCTCGATCTGATCGCACGGCTGAAGCGCGATGCGAGCAAGATCATCCTGCTGGTGGAGCACAAGATGGACGTGGTGCGCTCGCTCGCCGACCGCATCATCGTCCTGCACAACGGCCAGCTTGTCGCCGACGGCGAGCCGGCGGAAGTGATCGCCTCGCCGATCGTGCAGGAAGCCTATCTCGGCATCGCGCCCGGAAAGACCGCCGCATGAGCGACATGCTGACGCTGAGTGGCGTCCACACCCATATCGGGCAATACCACATTCTCCACGGCGTCGATTTCACTGTGCCGGAAGGGCAGACCACCATGCTGCTCGGCCGCAACGGCGCCGGCAAGACCACGACGCTGCGCACCATCATGGGGCTGTCGCCGCCGTCCTCCGGCGAGATTCATCTCGCCGGCGCGTCGATCGGCGGCAGCGCGACGCCCGATATCGCGATGCGCGGCGTCGGCTACGTGCCGGAGACGATGGCGGTGTTTTCCGATCTCACCGTGAAGGAAAACCTCGTTCTCGCCGCGCGCAGCGGTCCGTTCGATTCGGCGCGGCTGGACTGGATTTTCGGTTTCTTTCCGCCGCTGAAGAAATTCTGGCTGTCGCGCGCCGGCAGCCTGTCCGGCGGCCAGAAGCAGATGCTGTCGATCGCGCGCGCCATCGTCGAGCCGCGCAAGCTATTGCTGATCGACGAGCCGACCAAGGGGCTCGCGCCGGCGATCGTGATGGCGCTGATCGAATGCTTCGCCGAGATCAAGCGGTCCGGCGCCACCATTCTTCTCGTCGAACAGAATTTTCGCGTGGCTGAGGCGATCGGCGATACGGTCGCGGTGATGGACAACGGTCGCATCGTGCATCGTGGTGACATGGCCGCGCTGTCCCGCGACGTCGCCTTGCAGGAGCGGTTGCTGGGATTGAGCCTGGAGGCGCATCAATGACCGACGCAACCGCCAGCGAGGCGCTGCCGAAGCCGCCGCTCGACATCGTGCCGTTGCTGCTGCCGGTGGTCCTGGCGCTGGCGATGATTCCGTTGATCGGCTCCGCCAGCACCTGGGTGACGCTCACCGTCGCCAGTCTGGCGATGGGGATGATGATCTTCATCATGGCCTCCGGCCTGACCTTGGTGTTCGGTCTGATGGACGTGCTCAACTTCGGCCATGGTGCGTTCATCGCGGTGGGCGCCTACGTCGCGACGCTGATCCTGTTGCCGATGGCGGCGTGGGTGCAGGCGGATTCGCTGTGGCTGAATTTGCTCGCGGTCGCGCCGGCGGTGCTGCTGGCGATGGCGGTGACCGGCGCGCTCGGCCTGGTGTTCGAGCGGGTGCTGATCCGCCCGGTCTACGGCCAGCATCTCAAGCAGATCCTCATCACCATGGGCGGGCTGATCGTCGCCGAGCAGGCGCTCTATGCGCTGTGGGGACCGCAGATTATTCCGCTGCCGCTGCCGACCGCGCTGCGGGGGTCCTACATCTTCGGCGACATCGCCATCGCCAAGTATCGCCTGCTGGCGATGTTGATCGGGTTGGTCGTGTTCATCGTCACCATGCTGGTGTTGAACCGCACCCGGCTCGGCCTGTTGATCCGCGCCGGCGTCGAGAATCGCGAGATGGTCGAGGCGCTGGGCTATCGCATCCGCCGCCTGTTCCTCGGCGTGTTCATGGCCGGCTCCGCGCTTGCCGGTCTTGGCGGCGTGATGTGGGCGCTGTATCGGGAACAGGTCCATGCGTCGATCGGCAGCGAATTGATGATCATGGTGTTCATCGTCGTCATCATCGGCGGGCTGGGCTCGGTCACCGGCTGCTTCATCGGCGCGATTCTGGTGGCGATGGTCGCGAACTACGGCGGCTTTCTGATGCCGAAGCTGGCGCTGGTGTCGGACATTCTGCTGATGGTCGCGATCCTGATGTGGCGGCCGCGCGGCCTCTATGCGCTGACGAACAGGTGAGACTCTGCCGATGATGCTTCTCTCGGGCGACCCGCCGCGCAGCCGCGCCCTGAGCGCCGTTCTCATCGTCATTGTCCTGACATTGGCGCTGACGCCGTTCCTGTTTCCCGGCGCGAAGGCGATGAATGTCGCGGCGAAGATCTGCATCTTCGCGGCGCTGGTCGCGTCCTACGATTTGCTGCTCGGTTACACCGGCACCGTGTCGTTCGCGCATACGATGTTCTATGGCATCGGCAGTTATGCGCTGGCCATCGCGCTTTACGGACTGGGGCCGACATGGAGCGCGGTCGCGGTCGGCATTCTGGTCGGCCTGCCGGTCGCGGCACTGCTGGCGCTCGGCATCGGTCTGTTTTCGTTGCGCGTGCAGGCGATCTTCTTCGCGATGATCACGCTCGCGGTCGCCTCCGCCTTTCTGGTGTTGGCGTCGCAACTGTCATGGCTGACCGGCGGCGAGGACGGGCGCAGCTTCCGGCTGCCTGACCTGTTGCGGCCCGGCACCGTGCTGCTCTCCAAGGAGACGTTCGGATTCGAGATCAACGGCCGCACGCTGACCTATTACATCGTGTTCGTGGCGTCAGCGGCGATGATCCTTGCGCTGCTGCGCATCGTGAACTCGCCGTTCGGCCGGGTGTTGCAGGCGATCCGCGAGAATCCGTTCCGGGCCGAGGCGCTCGGTTATCGCACCGTCTTCCACCTGACTTATGCCAATTGCATCTCGGCGCTGGTCGCGGCCTGCGCCGGCATCCTCAACGCGCTGTGGCTACGTTATGCCGGGCCGGATACGTCGCTGAGCTTTTCGATCATGATCGATATTCTGCTGATGGTGGTGATCGGCGGCATGGGCACGATGTACGGCGCCATCGTCGGCGCCACCATCTTCATTCTCGCGCAAAACTATCTGCAGGCGCTGATGGGCGCGGCCTCGCGCGCCGCCGGTGAAATCGGGCTGCCGTTGCTGCCCGGCCTGCTGCATCCCGACCGCTGGCTGCTATGGCTAGGCCTGCTGTTCATCGCCAGCGTCTATTTTTTCCCGACCGGCATCGTCGGCCGTCTTCGCAAAGGGCAGAAGGGCTGACCCGTCATCTTGCCGCCTGCTTTATGGCGTCGTGAAGCGAAGCGGATATCCGGTCCAGGACGATTGCATGGCCTGGTCGTAGCGCCGCGGATCAACGCGCCAGTACAGCACCGCTACCACGGCAACGCAGACCAGATGCATGATCCAGCCGGCGAGGAAACCACCGGTCCGATCGTGCAGGACCGCCACGAGCCAGGGCGGGATCGCTGAAATCAGGAAACCGCCGCCCTGCATCAAGGCGGACAGCGTGCCCGCCCGACCGGGGTCGGGCAGATGATCGAGCGCGACGATCATCGACAGCGAGAAGCAGCCGCCGAGGCCGGCGCCGAGCAGGATCGACCAGACGACGGGCGCCGCTTCCGGCCGAAAAGCCACGCCGGAAAAGCCGGCGGCCTGGATCACCAGCGTCAGCCACAGCCACGGGCGCAGATCCGTGCTTCTGCGGGCGAGGACCGGCAGCATCAGCGCTGCGACAGCCTGAGACAGCGCCATGATCGCCAGCAGGCTGCCGCTCGCGGGGCCCGTCCAGCCGTGCGCCTGATAAGACGGCGCCAGCCAGGCAACAACCGTCGAGTATCCGCCATTGACGAGGCCGAAGCACGCCATCAGCAGCCATGTTCGCGGGCGCCTGAGAAAATCCCCCGCCGCGTTGCCGGCCGGTCGGCCGCCGTCGCCGCGCGGCAGATAACACGCCGCGAGAAGCAGCGCGGCCAATGCAGGCACCGCCATCCACGCGAGACCGATACGCCAGCTTCCAAAGAGATCGGCCATGATCGGCGAAGCCTGGGCGCCCAATGCGCCGCCGCCCATCAGCGTCGCGGAATAAAGGCCCATCACCATCCCGACATGACGCGGAAACTGCTGCTTAACGATGCCGGGGAACACCGCCTGAACGATCGCGGCTCCGAGTCCGAGCAGGGCTGCGGTCGCGACGATCTGCGCGCCGTTGACAACAAGCAGCCGCAAACATGATCCGGCGGCGAGGATGGCGAGCGCGCTGACGACAGCGCGTCGCGCACCGACCCGCGCCTGAAGGAAGGGACCAGCAAAGGCGAAGCATCCCATCAGCAGCATCGGCACCAGCGTCAGCAGCGCCATGCCCTGCAGCCCTAGGCCGGTTTGCGCCGTCATCTGCGCGGCCAGCGGACCGATGCCGGTGATGAACGGGCGCAGATTGAGTCCGACCAGGGCGACGACAGCCAGTTGCAGCACGTAGCTGGATGAGGAGATTTGGCGTGACATATCGGATCAGGCGCAACCGGCCTGACCTTTCTTCCAGTTCGCGTAAAGATGCGGATACGGCTCCGGCCGGATCGGCAGATGGCGAATCATCATCGATTGCTCGGCGAAGGGCTTGGCCAGATCGGCATAGATCGCGGCGGTCGACAGTCCGTATGGCTCACCATCCTCGTTGGAATAGGCATAGATGACGGCGGCAACGCCGGTCATTCGCATCGCCGCCATGCACATCGGGCACGGATGGCCGCTGGCATAGACCGTGCAGCCTTGGAGGTTTGGCGAGCCGAACTCGCGACTGGCAGCGCGAATTGCCGTCAGCTCGGCATGGGCCGTGGGATCGCCGGTGCTGTGAATCTCGTTGACGCCGCGCGCGACGATCGCGCCGTCCTTGACCACGACAGCGCCGAACGGGCGCCCGCCCTTGGCGACATTGGCTTGCGCCAGTTCGATCGCTTCGCAGAGAAAACGCTCTTCATCGGGCATGGTCATTTCCTTTCCTCCTGCGCGCCTGCCGCGATCACCCGCCTCCCGGTTGATCCGAGCAGCAATATCGAGGGCGCCGGCCCGCCTAGACTAGACCCGCCTAGACTAGATAAGGCTCGTCTGGCCTATTTAGAAATTAAATATATGGATATATTACATTATGTTTCTGGATATGGTGGCGGCTCCCGAACCGGCGCCATGGGGGTGCTGCAATGCTTGATCCGCGCCTTCTTCGCTCGTTTGTCGCCATCATCGACGCGGGCGGTTTCGTCCAAGCCGCTGGGCGTCTCAACATGACGCAATCCACCGTCAGTCAGCAGCTCGCGCGGCTTGAAGAGGCGGTAGGTCAAATCCTGGTCGATCGCGCCGCGCGTCCGGTGACGCCGACCGCGGCGGGCGAACGCCTGATCGGCTATGCGCGGCGAATCCTGGCGCTGCAGCAGGAAGCTGAAACGATGCTTGGCGATCCGGTAGGCACGACATCGATCCGTATCGGCTTGCCGGAGGATATCGTCAGCAGCGCGATGGCGAAGGCGTTCGGTGATTTTGCCAAGCGTCATCGCGAAATCAGGCTCGACGTCACCGCCGGATTGAGCCGCGATCTGACCAAGCGCTATCGCAGCGGCGAATTCGACATCGTGATTGTCAAGGAGGCGGAGGCCAGCGCCGATCACCGCGCGACATTTCCCGAAGCGATGGCGTGGTTCGAAAGCGCCACGGTCTCAAGGGATTGGACCGATCCCATTCCGCTGGTCGCCTTTCCGCCGGGGGGCCTTTATCGGGAGGCGATGTTCGAACGCATCGAGCGAGCGCAGCGGCGCTGGTACATCGCCGTTTCAGGCAGCAGCCTTCACAATGTCCTTGTCGCAGTAGAGGCCGGGCTCGGCCTGTCGCTCCTGCCCAGGAGCGTGGCAGCCGGATATCACGTCCGGCCCTATGCGGCCTTCGGCAGCGAGCCGGCGATGGCGATATCGCTCTACGCATGGGAGATTAGCGGGCCAATCGCCGAATTGGTCCAGCGGATGCGCGCTGTCCTCGCCGCAAGACACACCGGGCCGAAAACCTCCCGCCGATCGAGAGGTCAACGCTGACCGGTTGGGGCGTCAGCCCAGCCATGACCCCCGGACCTGTCGCGCACTTCCGCGATCACCGCAAGCGCGCCGACAGCGCCGCCATCACCGGCCGAAGATAGTCGAGGAACAGCGGCGGATTCTCGGTCATCGGAAAATGGCCGAGCTCCGGCATTTCCACCACCGTTGCATTCTTGATCCAGCCGCCGAGCGCATGAGCATCGGCGACGGTGGCGGAGAAGTCGTAGTGCCCGATCAGCAGGGTGACCGGAATTGCGTCGCCATCGATGCGTTTGGCGATGACTTCGCCGTCGAACTCATCCGAATAGAAAGCGAGATCGCCATCATAGATTCCGGGCGCGCCCTGCGCATAGATGTGTGCCGCCCGCCGACGATCCTCCGCGGGGCTGCTCGGGCTCATCAGGCCGCGCACATAGGCCGCTGAGTGCCATCCGCCGTTGACCTTGGCGTGGGTGAGAAACGGATTGCGCCGCCCGCGCGGCCGCAGCGGCGCCTCCAGTGCGACAACGCCGCGCACAAGATCCGGGCGCTCCGCCGCGAGCGCCAGCGCGATGCCGGCTCCCATCGAACAACCCATGACGACGGCGGGTTCGCCGATCACCTGCTCGATGAAACCCGCGCACCAGGCGAGATAGGATGCCTGGTCGAGTTGGTAGATGCCGCTGTCCCAGCCGAACGGCGGCATTGAGCGGCCGTGCGCCGGCATGTCGAAGCCGATCATGCGCCAGTCGCGGCATAGCGTGCGGTCGGACATCACGCCGTGAAACTGGCGGGTGTCGGCGCCCGCGGTATGCAGGCAGAGCACCGGAATGCCGTCGCCGGCGCTTTCGCTGAAAAGATCGCAAACCTGGCCGTGAGCGGCGCGCACGCGATGATAGCGGCCATGTAGTCGTTGCAGGTCGATGTCCGACGCGTTGCCGTTCTTGCCGTTGAGATGTGCGAAGATCACTTCCAGGCAGGCGCGGGCTTGCGCGATGGTGAGCGGCTCGCCGGAGACCGTGAAGCGCGGATTGCGCAGCTGGATCGACGAGAACGAATGATAGGTCGGCGGCGGCATGGCTTCCAGCGCGGTCCGCCAATCGGTTTCGGCCGCGATCAGCGAAATATCGGCCGCGCCGGACGATATTCGCGTCGTGATGCTGTCCGGCGTGAACGCGATGTCGACGGCCTGCGCCTCGGTGCCAAAGCGGATCGTCAGCTCGAGTCCCCGCCCGAGGGACGTCACCTCCGGCGCGGCGATCGCGGCCGTCAGCCGCTGGTGCAGCGTTTCGATGATCGCGCCCATGGCGGCCGATCAACGCTTGGCGGTGAGATAGCGGCCGATCTCGGTGTGGTCGGCGGTATTGCCGAGCGCTTTGAGCGCGCCGTCCCACAAGGACGCGACTTCATCCGCCAGGGGCGCGGTGACGCCGATCTGGTGGGCGAGCTCGTCGGCGGTGCGAATGTCCTTCGCCATCAGTGCCAGCGAGAAGCCCGAGGTGAAAGATTCCGGAATCACGAACTGCTTGATCTTGTTTTCAGTTGAGTTGTTACGGCCGGTAGAGGCATTGAAGACATCGACCAGCGTGTTCGGATCGATGCCGAAGCGGCCGCCGATCGCCACCGCCTCGACGGCGGCGGCAAGGCCCGCGGCGGAAACATAGTTGTTGAGCGCTTTCGCAGCATGGCCGGAGCCGAGCGGGCCGGTGCGGAAGATCGACTTGCCCATCGCTTTCAATACCGGCTCGGCCCGGTCGATGGTGGCCGCGTCGCCGCCGACCATGATCGCGAGCGTACCGTCGATCGCACGCTTGACGCCGCCCGAAACCGGCGCATCGATGAATGCGAATCCCGCCGCGATGAGCTCTTCGCCGAGTGCCTTGGTGCCGACCGGCGCTGACGAGCTCATGTCGATCAGCACCGTGCCTGGCGCGAGATGCGGCTTGAAGCCCTCGACCGCCGCGCGGACGATCTTGCCGTCGGGCAGCAAGGTGATCACCACGGCCGCGCCCGCCACCGCCTCGGCGGCGGTTGCCGCCGCCGTACCGCCGGCGGCGCTGAACCTCGCGCGTGCCTCGCTCGAGGTGTCGAAACCGACGACCTGATAGCCGGCGCGGGTCACGCACGCGGCCATCGGCTGGCCCATGTTGCCGATGCCGATCACGGCGATCTTCGCCGGCGGGAGAATGGGATTCGATTGCGACACGATTGACTCCTTACCTGGCCTTCGGCTCGTTCGCGGCCGGCGTGGCGGCGGACGGCGGTTCATTTTTGCGAAGTGCCGCGACCGCAATCGCGGCGGCGTTGTGGATGTGCTGCACGCAGGCCCGCTCGGCTCCGTCCACGTCACCGCTTTCGATCGCGACGAGAATGGTCTCGATTTCCTTCAGGCTGTGATCGATGCGGTTGGCCTGGGTCATCGAGGTCATGCGCAGCAGCGTGACACGGTTGAGCAGCATGTTCAGGAAGCGCTGGACGAAGATGTTGCCGCAGCCCTCGAGCATGGCGGCGTAGAATTCGGTCTTGGCGGCGAGGAGATCACTGCGGTCCTCCTGCCGCGCCACCCGTCCCATGATCTCGAACTGCGCGCGCAGCCGCGCCAGAATCTGCGGATCGCGCTTGCGCGCGCATTCGCGGCCGGCGAAGCCTTCCAGCATCGCGCGCAGCTCATAGAGCTGCTCGGCCTCATCCGCCGTGATGGTGCTGACCACCGGTCCGCGGTGGGGGACCGTCGCCACCAGCCCCTCCGCTTCAAGTTGACGCAGGGCCTCGCGGATCGAGGTGCGGCCGACGCCGGTCTGCTCGCACAATTCGCGTTCGATCAGTCGCTGCCCCGGCTTGAAAGTCCCGTTGCCGATTGCGGTTCTCAGCCGGTTTTCGACCAGGAGACGCAAACTGGTCGCCTCCCGCGCCACGTTCAGATCGGAATCGGTTTTGCTCATGCAAGGATATCATCAGACTATCAGACAATCTGTCAATCAGCTTGACTGCTTCGCCGTTTTATGACGGAGTTCGCGCAAGCCAGACGGCAACATTAGGGAGTGAGCGTCCATGCCGAAAAAATCCTCGACACCGTCCGCCGAACTCAATCGCCGCACGCTGCTTGCCGGCACGGCTTCACTGCTGGCGGCGCCGATGGTGGCGCGCCCCGGTTTCGCACAAGGGAAGACGGTGAATGTCGGCGTGATCATGCCGCTGTCCGGCGCCAACGCGCAGTTCGGCATCAATTCGCGCAACGGCATCGAACTGGTCGCCGACGAAATCAACGCGGCCGGCGGCATCAAGGCGCTGGGCGGCGCGAAGATCAATCTGATCGTCGCGGACTCCACCTCGACGCCGACCACAGCGGGCACCGTGGCCCAGCGGCTCATCACGCAGAACGACGTTACCGCCATTCTCGGCGCGTTCGCCTCCTCGCTGACCCTGGCGATCTCCGAAGTCACCGAGCGGCGCGACATTCCGCTGTTGACGATGTCATTCGCCGACCAGATCACCGGCCGCGGTTACAAGAACATCTTCCAGGTCGTCGCCAAGGCATCGGTGATCGGCAAGGCGCAGTTCGACTACACCATGGCCATCGCCGAGGCGGCGGGCTCCAAGATCAGCAAGATCGCGATCATGTACGAGGACACTGCGTACGGATCGGCCCAGGCCAACGGCCTGCGCGCGGGCGCCAAGGCAGCCAATGTCGAGGTCGTGATGGACGACGCCTATCCGCTTGGCATCACCGATACGACGCCGCTGATCAACAAGCTGCGGGCTTCGGGGGCGCAGGCGGTGTTCCCGGTGTCCTACCTGAACGACAGCCTGCTCATCATCCGCACCATGCGCCAGCAGAAGATCGATATCCCGGCGATCGGCGGCGCAGCCGGATACGTCATTCCCGATTTCGAGAAGGGGCTCGGCGAGTTCGCCGAGAACGTGCTCTCGATCAATCTGTCGAATTACGACCTCGCCCCGGACCTGACCGCGCGTTTCCAGAAGCGCTTCGGCTACTTCATGGTGCACGAGGCGCTGGAGCATGCGGTGGCGTTGGACGTGCTGGTGCAGGCCATCGAGAAGGCGAAGTCCGCGAAGGCGGAGGACGTCAGCGCAGCCCTGCGCGGCGCCAAGTTCACCGGCGGCTGGGCCAAGGCGATGACCGGCGGCGCGGTCGAGTTCGACGACACCGGCCTCAACGTGTTGTCAGTGCCTGTCATGGTGCAGTGGCGCAACAAGGAACTGGTGACCGTGTGGCCGAAGGAATATGCCAAGGCCAAGGCGGTCTGGAAATCGTAGTCCGCTGAGCGAAACACCGCAGTGGCATTCATTCAGGCAGTTATCGACGGGCTGCTGATCGGCGGCGTTTACGCCGTGATCTCCATCGGCCTCACACTGGTTTATGGCGTGATGGGCATCATCAATTTCGCGCAGGCGGAATTCCTGATGGTCGGCATGCTCGTCGCATGGTTCGCATGGGCCTTCCTCGGGCTCGATCCGGTGCTGGCGGCGCCGCTGTCCTTCGCGGTGGCGTTCGTTATCGGCTGGTTCGTGCAGGGCCAGCTCATCTCGCGCGTGCTGAAAGCGCCCTCGGTGGCGCAGATCTTCCTCACCGTGGGCCTGCTGATCGTGATCGAAAACAGCGCACTGCTTGCCTTCGGCTCGCAGTTTCGCTCGGTCACGACGTGGTATCAGACCATGTCGCTGTCGCTGGGGCCGCTCTTCGTCAGCGTGCCGTACCTGATCGCGTTCGCGATGTCGCTCGCCTGCGGCGTGCTGTTGTGGTGGTTCATGCGCGCGAGCTGGTTCGGCCGCGCCATGCGCGCGACCGCGCAAAATCCGGCGGCAGCCCAACTGATGGGCATCGATTCGGCGTTGATGTATCGCATCGCGTTCGCGCTCGGCGTCGGACTGACGGCGTTCGGCGGCGCGGTAATCCTTCCTTATGTGACGGTCTATCCGGGCGTCGGCGGACAGTATGTGGTGCTGATGTTCACCGTCGTCGTGCTGGGCGGCCTCGGCAGCGTCGCTGGCGCGGTGGTCGGCGGCCTTGCCGTCGGCGTGATCCAGGCGCTGTCGGCACTGGTCTTTCCCATTCAGTTGCAGAACCTCGTGTTGTTTCTCGTGTTCATCATGGTGCTCGCGGTGAAGCCGCAAGGTCTCGTGGGAGCCAGCCGATGAAGCGCTGGTTACTCCTCGCCATCGTTCTCGCCGTCGCCGGCCTGCTGCCGCTGGCGCTCGATCCGCGTGGCTACTGGATTCGCGTCCTGACCTTCACGCTGCTGTTTGCGGCGATGGCGCAGGCGTGGAATATCATCGGCGGGCTCGCCAACCAGACCTCGCTCGGCCATGCCGCGTTCTTCGGCATCGGCGCCTATACCTCGACGATCCTGCTGTTGAAGTTCAGCATCAGTCCATGGCTCGGCATGCTGGCGGGCGGCGTGTTCGGCGGTCTTGCCGCCCTGGTGATCGCGATCCCGACCATGCGGCTGCAGGGCCATTATTTCGCCCTGGCGACGCTCGCTTTCGGCGAAGTCATGCGCGTCATCGCCAACGTCTGGGCATCGCTCACCGGCGGGCCGGCCGGCATCTCGGTGCCGTTTTCGCCGCCAAGCATCGCCGGCTATTCGTTCAAGCTGCTGCTGCCCCATACCTATATCGCGATCGCGGCACTCGTGATCACCACCGTGATCTTCGAATGGATCCAGCGCGGCGCGATGGGCTATCGCCTGCGCGCCATCAAGGAAAATCCGTCGGCTGCGGAAGTGATCGGCATCGATACAACGCGCGTCAAGCTGCAGGCCGCGGTGATTTCCGGCGCGCTGATGGCGATGCTGGGGACGCTCTATGCGCAGGTCGCGGTGTTCTTCGATCCGGATACGGTCTTCAGTGCGGCCGGCATCTCGATCCGCGTCGCGCTGATCGCAATTCTCGGCGGCATCGGCACCGCGATCGGGCCGATCCTCGGCGCATTCTTCATTATTCCGCTCGAGGAACTGATGAACGAATGGCTGTCGTCCAGCGCGGCCGGCTTGTCGCAGCTCGTGTTCGGGCTGATCCTGATCGCGGTGATCCTCTGGCGTCCGCACGGATTCATCACCGTCTTGCGGTCCCTGCGTGCGAAGTTCACCAAGGGAGCGGCGCGATGACCATCCTCGACGTGCACGGCGTTTCGCGCCGTTTCGGCGGCCTGCAAGCGCTCTCCGATGTGACCTTTTCGGTGCCGAAGGGCCAGATCATCGGGCTGATCGGTCCGAACGGCGCCGGCAAGACCACCTTCTTCAGCACGCTGGTCGGCCTGATCAAGCCCGACAAAGGATCGATCCTGCTCGATGGCGAACCGGTCGTCGGGCTGAAGCCGCACAAGATTGCCCGGCTCGGCATGACCAAAACGTTCCAGAACGTCGCGCTGTTCGGCGAGAGCTCGGTGCTGGACAATGTGCTGACGGCGGGGCTGCTCCGTCATGACGTCGATGCCGCCCGCGAGGAAGCCCTCAAATGCCTGGACCGTGTCGGGCTGCGGTCCATCGCGCATCAGCAGGCGGGCATTCTGTCGTTCCCGGAGCGGGCCCGCGTCGAGCTCGCGCGTGCGCTGTGCACCGGCGCCAAGGTGCTGCTGCTCGACGAGGTGATGGCGGCGCTCAACCCCGTCGAGATGCAGGAGGTTATGGATCTGATCCGCTCGTTGCGAGACGACGGCATCACGCTGCTGGTTGTCGAGCATCACATGCGCGCCATCATGGCGATCTGCGACCGCATTCTCGTTCTGAATTTCGGCAAGCTGCTCGCCGACGGCACGCCGGAGCAGATTGCCAACGATCCCCAGGTGGTCGAGGCATATCTCGGCAAATCGATGGAGAAACGCGCATGAGCGCCGCTCCATTGCTCAGCATCGAGAATCTCAGTGCCGGCTACAACGAGGTCGAGGTGCTGCACGGCATCAACCTCGAGGTGGTCGAAGGCGAATTCGTCTGCATCATCGGTGCGAATACTGCCGGCAAGAGCACGATCCTGCGCGCCATCTCGCGCCAGGTGCCGCGCGTGACCGGCCGCGTTCAGTTCTCGGGTGTCGATCTTTCGACCCGAGCGGCGCATCAGGTGCCAGCGCTCGGCATCGCGCATGTGCCGGAAGGGCGCCAGATCTTCCCCGACATGACGGTGGAGGAAAATCTGCTGCTCGGCGCGTTCACCGCGCGAGCCGCGTCCGATCTTCCGGCGCGAATGCAGGACGTCTTCACGTTGTTCCCGCGCCTGTTGGAGCGGCGCGAGCAGTTGGCCGGCACCTTGTCCGGCGGCGAACAGCAGATGGTTGCCGTCGGTCGGGCGCTGATGCTCAGGCCGAAGCTGCTGCTGCTGGACGAACCGAGCCACGGCCTTGCACCGAAGGTGGTCGAGGAGATGCACGACGCGTTCGTGGAAATTCATCGCCGCGGAACCTCCATCCTTCTGGTCGAGCAGAATGTCAGTCTCGCGCTCGATGTTGCGACGCGCGGCTATGTGCTCGAAAGCGGGCGTATCACGCTTGAAGGAGCTTCCGCTGAACTCAATCAAAATCCTGCTGTAAGGGCAGCGTATCTCGGCATATGAGAACGTTCGTGGTCCTTGGAGCACACCCTCTCTCCCACCAACAGCAATGGCATTGACATGAGCTACAATCAGACGATCACCCTCGGCGGACTTTACGATATCGGGCTGTCCGCGCGCCGCGAGGTTCTCGGCGCCGAGTATGTCGACAACTCGATCAATTCCGCCAACGACTTCATGATGACGTTTCAGCACATCACCACCGAGTGGTGCTGGGGGTATGCCTGGAATCGGCCGGGCCTCGACCGTAAGACGCGCAGCATGCTCAACCTCGCGATACTGACGGCGCTGAGCAAGCCGGCGGAACTCAAGCTGCACGTCAAGGGCGCGATCACCAATGGCGTCACCGTGGACGAGATCAAGGAAATCCTGCTTCACGCCACGGTCTATTGCGGCATTCCCTCCGGTCTGGAGGCGTTCAAGACGGCGAACGCGGTGCTTAAGGAGCTTGGCGAGGTCAAGTGAGGCTGGTGTCTGCTCGAGACGCCGTGACGGCTGGCGAGCAGGCGCGTGTTTGCTTCCTCACGCCATAGCTGGCGCATCGACCCTGCAATCGCTGACATGGTCTCGGCAGGATAGACGCTGATGGCTGCACGCGGCCGATGCAAGCATTCCGAAACGCAGCCGCCACGGAGTGGGCCGCTGGTGAGGCTCATTTCGGCCGCTGGATCGCGCGCAACTTGCCGCTGTCTCCGCCGCTACAATAGAAGCGGTCGGCGCTGGCGGCTTCTAGCCCGAGGCACCCGTGCCGGCCGGCATCTCCAGCTTGGTGATGACCTCGCCGGTTTCGGGATCGATTCGCCGCACATTGCTCTCGTCGCCTTCCCATGTGCGGTGCCTAAGCTCGCCGTCACCCAGGTGTCGGCAGCTGATTTGACGCGAGAGCAGTTCGCTCCTTGAGCGGGCCAGCCGCTTCCATCCGCGAGGACGCCGCCAAGAAGGGAAGGGCTGTTCGGGTGGGCCAGTTGATCGTATTAAGCCGGCAGAAACTTGCGACGGGAGGTCGAATTGCCGGGTCTATGGCTCGAGGAGTTTTCGGTTGGACAGAGGTTCGATCATCCGATTACGCGCACGGTGACGGAGATGGACAATATGTTGTTCTCCAACATGACGCTCAATCCGCAGCCGTTGCATATCGATTTTCATTTCGCCGAGCAGACCGAGCTCGGCAAGCCGCTGGTGAACTCTCTGTTCACGCTCGGCCTGATGATCGGAATTTCGGTGCATGACACCACGTTGCGCACCACTATCGCGAATCTCGGCATGATCGATGTGAACTTTCCAGCGCCGGTCTTTCACGGCGATTCAATTCGTGTGGTGACCACGGTGGAAGCGGTTCGGCCCAGCGGATCGCGGCCGGACGCGGGACTTGTGACCTTCCGTCACCGCGCTTTCAATCAGAACGATCAGGAAGTGGCTAGCTGCACGCGTGTTGCCTTCATGCGGAAGCGGCCCGCCGAAGGGGTGCGATAACCTCGCGTCGAGGACGGCGTCGTGGCGCGATCGTCAAGCCTGCGCTTGGAAGGCAGCTAGCAAACAGCATCGTCCGCATCTGCCGCTAAGACACGAGTTGGACAGAAGAATGACTCCGCTCGTCGCGCGCGTAGAATCCGCCGTTCAAGAAGGATCTGTAAGGAAGAGGGTTCTTCCATGCCGCGCGGCTCTAGCGGCCGTTCGCGAACTTGGCCTCCATGGTGCGGCGGATGCGGACCGTTTCGTCGTTTTCATCGATCTCGACATCGTTCCAGCCGATGACGCCGCCATGCTGGATATTGCTTTTCAGCTTGACGCGATGGGCGAGGCCGATCGGCAGCGCGCCGACCTTCAGGCTGTCGCGCGCCGGCATCAATTTGCCCCAGACCGTATAGCCGCCTTCGCCATCCAGCATCTCGCCGGCCTTCAGGTCGCGCTTGGCGACGGCGACGACGTCGCCACGGAATCCGCGCGGCTGTCCGGTCGGCTCGCCGCGCAAAGCCGCGGAGAGCACCGAGATGTTCAACTCCAATCCGATCAGGTGATAGGGCTTGTACATCGCCGCGTAACGTCCGCTCGAATCGGTTTTCAACCCATATTGCCTGAAGCAATCGGCGGCATAATCGTTCGGCGCTTGCAGCACGACATAGACCCCCCAGCGCAGGTCGCGAAACACCGGCCGGCCGTCGCGCTCGACCGACGATACCACTTCAACCATCCCGGCATGATCGAGCACACCGCCCTGATCGCGCGGGCGCATGATATGCGGCAGATCGTCGACACCGCATGGCGGAAACTTGAGGCCATGTTCCGGTACGTCCAGGCCTGTTGCATTTGCGATCGCAGCCATCTCGATGGCGGATTTGGTGCCGTCCAGGAAGGAGTTGAACATCTGCGGATTCATGCCGGCGCACTGCGCTTCATCGGCGGTCAGGCCGTAATGCTGCCAGACATCCCTCGGCGTGACGTCATGATAGATTGGCAGATATTTCGTGCCTTTGCCGGCGGCGATCACGTTGAAGCCGGTGGCGCGCGCCCAATCCACCATCTCGGCGGTCAGCGCCGGCTGATCGCCGTAAGCCAATGAATAGACGACACCCGCGGCGCGGGCTTCGTCAGCCAATAAGGGACCGGCCAGTACATCGGCCTCGACATTGACCATCACGATATGCTTGCCGGCTGCGATCGCCGCACGCGCATGGCGGATACCGACGGCCGGGTTGCCGGTGGCCTCGACGACGACTTCGATCGTGCCGTCCTTGATCGCCGACGGACCGTCAGTCATAAACTTTGTTGCGTCGATCAGCGCGCGATCCCACCCCACCGTCCGGCACGCTTCCCGCGCGCGCTCCGGATCGAGGTCGACGATGGTCGTGACCTCCAGCCCTGGCGTGTGCGGGACCTGCGCCAGAAACATCGAACCAAATTTGCCCGCGCCGATCAGGACGACGCGGACGGATTTGCCGGCCGCATGGCGGGCATTGAGTAGATGATGAAGGTTCATGAGGCCGGTCCAGAAGCAAATCTGTTTTGCACCGTGCTGTGGGTGCGGTTGTGTGTCCGTCCGTTATGGCGGAACTCGTCGCGGTCATCCAGATCTTTAGCGGTGTAACGGCCACGCGCCCGGCGTCGCGTCAAAAGATGTCGCGCTATGATACGGCGTGATCTTCATGGTGAACATGCAGATGGCCTTCCTCAGTCCACCCTTCGGGTAATCCCGCTCTACCTGAAAAGCGTGGCCCCTCCGGAAATCAGCATGGCGCCGCCGTCAATTTCATGGCGTTGCAATGGCTCGGCCTCGGCTTGTGCATCGTCTTCCCGCAAATCATCACCTGGCTCCCGAGCCTCGTCTACAGGCGCTGATCGGACGTGATGCAGGTCCGGATATGCAGATCGCCCGCGGCATCCGCGCGGGCGATGAGACTTCCACCGTGAAGGAAGAGGAGTTGCGCCCGGCGTCAGCGATGGAGGAGGGACGGATATTTCCGCTGCGCCGGTTCTGTCGGACCGCCGACATGCTCCGACAATCGATAGTCACGTGGGCATCGATGATGTTCCGAAAGCCCACAACGGATGGTTCCTCGATGCGCAAAGGGGGGCCGAACGGAGTGGTGGCGGACGCAGTCGGATGCGAGCCGGTCTCTGTGCCAATTTTGCTGAAAGCAGGGAAAAGTACAGCGAATTTCGCAATTTTGAGGTAGTTTATAGCGTCTAACTAGTAGAAACTGCTGTGGCGCGGGCATTTCTCTTAGTTTGATATCAGATTTTTTTGCAGGGAAAATGGCCGTCAAGTGCAGGGAATTTGGTGTCAATTATCAGCGCGAATTCGCTCCATCGGATGCGCATTAAGGCCTTCTATTATTTCGCATATTCGGCCATGAGCGAGGCAGAAACGATGCGGGCTTTTGATCTCGATATTTTAGACGGACGGAAGACCTGCCGAACGGTGCTTGATGCACTGGACCGTTTGGAAATTTTGGACGCCGGTGAGGCAGTCTTTGCCACGATTCATGCGGGGAAAATACCCTGCCCGAACGGACGGACGTTGGGGTTGGTGCTGCTTGGTACCGGATCGTCGGGCGATCCTGATCGACGATTTGCGCGCCTTCCTGACAGCGCTGCCTTCCGAGCGAAGCTCGCCGATGGCACGCTGATCCTTGGTGATATTTGCGAACTTGATCGAGCGACTGTTGGATCGACCGGGACGGTTCAGCTTTTGGATGGCCGCCTCATTTTGAGCGTCGAGCTACAACGCGGGGACATTTACCAGCACTATGATTTTATGGAACGGGAGCATCATATCGTTCGTCTGGCGCTCAGGCTGATTGGCGAGGAGGATCGCTGTTATCGTTCCTTGAATGAGCAGTTGCTGCCTGGAGAGAAATGTCTGGATTACGCAGCCGTTCGACAGGTTCGCCTTCCTCGCGTGAAAAAGCTGTTGGCTCGAATTCAGCAAGAGTCAGACCTGGATATTTCAAAACTAGAAATCGAAAGCATATTGCGACGGGCGGGAATGCAGTTTCCCGGGAAGGCCGCTGCATCGCCTTGAAAGACGGTGTGAGCATATGTCCGGCGTCCGCCTCAGAATAGCCACGATGGAACTCTGCTGATCCTTCGTGGAACTCTGCTGATTCTTCTGGTCCGCCCGGACTACCTGCATTCTATGGAAGCTTCTCTCACACGAGGAGCTTTCCATGCAAATCAAGCGCACAAACGAATATCGCAATCCGCGCGACCTGAAGCGCCATCCTAACCACGTCCGCATCCATCCCGCCAAGAAGATAACTTTGCTCGGCAAATGGATCGGCGACATTGGGCCGACAATACCGATTGTCGTCGACGAGTACGGCTTCGTTCTCGCAGGATGGGCTATCGTTCTTGCCGCGATCGAGATCGGGGTCGAAAGGATTCCCGTCGTTGTACTGACGGGGCTCTCGGAGGCGAGAAAGCGAGCCTACCTCCTGTTCGATAACAAGATTGCCGAGCACTCCACCTATGATTGGCCGGCACTTGCGAACGAACTTCAGGGCTTGAGCGAACTCCTTTCTGCGGACGGATTGGATTTCGAACTCACTGGCTTTAACGCGGCAGAGTTCGACGCTCTTACCGCGAGGCTGCTCGATGACGCGAGCGAGCCCGACGACAACGTCCCGCCGCCGGGTGCGCAAGCCGTCACGCGTAGAGGCGACATCTGGGTGTTCAACAAGAAGCATCGCCTTCTTTGCGATGATTCCCGAATAGCCGATTATGCGCGGCTCATGCGTGGCAGCGTCGCCGCCATGTGTTTCAGCGATCCGCCCTACAATCTCAAGATTCCCGCCCTGGTTGGGCGAGGGAAGACCAAGCATCGTAATTTTGCGATGGCGTGCGGCGAAATGTCGAGTGCCGAATTCACGTCATTTCTAGTGGATGGGCATAGGGGCGCTGTGGAGAGCGTCGGCGACGGAGCTCTCGGTTATTTTTGCATGGACTGGCGACACCAGAGCGAGATTCTCGCTGCCGGCGCCAAACTCTTCGATGCCCCTCCGCTTGCGCTGGTGGTCTGGGCGAAACCCAATCCCGGACAGGGGACGCTCTATCGCTCGGCGCACGAACTGATCTACGTCTTCAAGAAGGGCACGGCTTCTCACCAGAACAACGTCGAGCTCGGACGATATGGGCGGAATCGCTCGAATGTCTGGAGCTATCCTGGGGCGAACTCCTTCCGTAATGGGCGCATGGCCGATCTGGCCGCGCATCCTACGGTGAAGCCGATCATGTTGGTCGCCGACGCGATCAAGGACTGCACCCGGCGCAATGACATTGTCATTGACCCCTTCATGGGAAGCGGCACAACCATCCTTGCTGCGGAACGGGTCGGAAGACGGGCCTATGGTATCGAGATGGACCCAGTTTACGTCGACACGGCGGTGCGGCGATGGATTGCCGCCTACAAGAGCGACGTCGTTCTGGAAGGCTCAGATCTGACGTTCGATAAAGTAGCCGCCTCTCGCGTAGGAGGTGCGTGATGTCATCGACCCGAAAAGGCTCGTCTTCAAAATCGTCGCCACGAGGCGGTCGTAATAATTCGACGACGGCTGTCGATAGCGGAGCGATTGATGTCGGTGACAACGCCAAGAGTGGGGTTGGCTATCGCAAGCCTCCTAAACGCCATCAATGGAAGAAGGGGCAGTCTGGCAATCGTGCGGGACGCAAGAAGGGCAGCAAAAATAAGAGCACGATCATCATCGAACTGATGGAGCAGAAGCTCGGCCGTAAGATCGAGGATATCTCAAAGCTCTCGCGGCTCGAAGGCATGCTGCTCAAGGCGATTCAAAAGGCCCTGAGCGGCGACACCAAAGCAATGGCATTTGTCCTTCGCCGTTATGACGATGCCGAGGCCGTGAAGTTACGCGCTGAACCTGTTTCAACGGAGCAAGACGAGACCGTCTATGCCGCGCTTGTCGACAAAATCAAACGTGAACTTTCGGAGACAGAACAATGAGTATGCTCAACATTCGAGATCTCGACGCCGCGCTGCGTCTGCGCTTCGATATCTTTCTGATGATGGTTTGCTACACGCTGAATCCGGGCAAACCGTATCTCGACAATTGGCATATCGATGCCATGGTGTTCCGCGCCAACGAGATCATGCGCGGCAATATCCGACGCCTGATCGTGAATGTACCGCCGCGCAATTTGAAGACCATGACGTTCAACATCGCGCTCGCGGCATTTATGCTGGGCCATGATCCGCGTCTTCGAATTTTTGCAATATCCTACGGAGAACGGCTCGCAGAGGATCATGCCGCGCTCTTCCGCAAGGTGATCGAATCCGATTGGTATCGGCGGATCTTTCCGGCGATGCAGATTCAGCGTATGGCAAACCACGAATTCTTTACAACGCAGGGTGGCTTCCGCCGCTGGACCTCGATATCCGGCGCGATTACCGGAATGGGAGGAGACGTCTTTATTGTCGACGATCCGCTCAAGCCCGACGATGCGACGTCGGAGATCAAGCGGACTGGCGTTAATCACTGGTTTGGTGGAACGCTCACATCTCGCCTCGACAACAAGGAGACGGGTGTCATTATCATCGCCATGCAGCGGCTGCACCTCGACGACCTGACCGGCTATCTGCTCCGTGAAACGACCGGCTGGGATCATCTTGAATTGCCGGCGATTGCGGACACACCTCAGAAAGTGCCAATCGGGCGCGACCGTTATTACTACCGGAAAGTTGGCGAGCTTCTGAACCCAGCCTTTGAATCCGAGGCTGCGTTGATTGATCAACGCAATACGATGGGATCGGTACGGTTCTCGGCGCAGTATCAACAGCGTCCGGTCCCACTGGACGGAGCTTTTCTGAAGCCCGACTGGTTCCGATACTACGACGGTCTGCCGGAGCCGGATGATCGCTCCGTCGTCATTCAAAGCTGGGACACGGCCTCAAAGGACGGGCTGACGAACTCCTACAGTGTGTGCACAACGTGGCTGCTTCACAAGGACAGCTACTATCTCATGGATCTGTGTCGAATGAAGCTGACTTTCCCCGCGTTACGTGACATGGCAACTCAACTCGCAACCAAACACAAGCCGCGATACATCCTGATCGAGGATGCTTCAACGGGGCCGGCACTTGCGGCTGAGTTGAAGTCCGTTCAACGGGCGACGGTCAAGCTGGTTAAACCCCAGCAGGACAAGCAGGTTCGCCTGTACACCCAGCAAGCGTTGTTCGAGGCAGGTCGAGTCTTGTTCCCACGAGAGGCCTTATGGCTGCGAGTCTTTCTTGACGAACTGGTGAATTTCCCTGAAGGACCATACTCGGACCAGGTCGACAGCCTTAGCCAGGCGCTAACCTTCAAGGGTGGTTACGACCCGGGCGCAATCGGTGATTTCTATGAATCGATGGCTGGGTCATACCTGTTCCGGCAGGCGATATTTGGCGGACGGTAGAATCGACCGGTTACATTGCCTGTCCGAGTCGGTGTTGCACAACATCAGCGTCAGCTTCTGTGCGGCAGAAGCTGATGCTGACATTGTTGTGCGCTTGGCCGCGGTCCTTGGACGAGTCACTCCAGATTCGGGTCAACTTGTCGATGGCGCTCAGCATTCCGCCGCGAGCAGGGCCTCGGCACGCTCCGCCAGCGCGAGCAACACGCCGTCCTTAAAATACCCGGAGAGCGCGCCTTCGCTAAACCGGTCGCCGCGCACGATGGTGGTGAGGACATTGGCGATCTGATCGACGGTCGCCTCAGCAAGCGATGCTTTGTCGCGGAACAGTCGCTCTGCCTCCGCTCCCTTCGACCACTCCATCCAATCGAAGTTTCTGATCCAGCCCGCCCTGTAGGTCATGTCAGCGAAGCGGTTGAGCAGATCACTAGCCTCGAAGTACGGCATGGTCAGCGGGTCATCGAGCGTGCCGGTGCCTGTCTGATCCGCCCATCGGCCGGCGGACGCGTCAGGGGCGCGCAGTTGCGGTCCAAACGCGGCCAGCGCTTGCAGCATTGCTGTCGTGTCAGCTTGTCTCATGGTCTGCGCAGACCTCCTAGATGGAATCATAGTTGGGGAACGCGCTCCTCAGACGCTCGATCGTCGTCCGCCATTGCGGGGTTTTGGGTGCGCAGACGGTGTTGCGGTTGCCGAACAGCCCGGGCTCGTTGATGGCATTGTCGAGGGGCACCGTGTCAGCCCAGTCTACCGGCACGAAGTATTCCATCTTCTCAGGGTCGACCGTGGGGTCGAGTTGGCCCTTGGCGATGACATCCGATGCCGGGACATCCTTGCCATCGACATGAACTTTGAACTCGGGGAGCGGCGTCGAGAACCCGGTGACCCGTCCGACCCCGACAAAGCCTTTGCCGGGTACCTTGACCCAGATCCGGTCGCCGGGCTTGAGCAACTTCAATGTGTTGGAATACCAGCTTCCGCCGCCGGCGCTGATGAAGCCGTATGTTCTGGCTTCCTTCCAGCACCGGTGCTCGCCGCCATAGGAGACATAGTACTCGCCGTTCCAGGATCCGGCGGGCGAGCCGGAGGTCCCCGAGCTGCTGGCGGCCTGCGCTTCCACCGGATCCCGAAGCCAGGCCCGGCTGAGCAGCTTGTCCGTGCCGTGGTCGAACACCTCGAAGCACAGCACGTTGATAGCCACGGAGCGCTTGCTCAAATAGGCGACGATCCGCTCGGAACTGGCGTCCAGCATGGAGGCGACAATCACGATCTGGTGCTGCCCGGGAAACACCTCGGTATCGAGCGGGGTGCCGAACCTCGCCTCAAAATCCTTGGCGAGGTCGCCATGCTCCTGGGATTTGGCTTTGAACCGGGCGTAGATCCGCATCACGCTGTCGGCGTCGAGCGCCTCCACCCAGGTGGCATAGTCGAGCGCCTGGGCCACCACCTCCCGCGGTGTCTGGCCGCGCTTGAGCTCGATCAGGATCAGGGAGCTGTCCGGTGCAATCGCCAGCAAATCGATCCGTCCGCCGAACCCGGTCTCCTCCTGACGGCCGATCACCATCCATTCGTCGGAGACGATCTCGGGCTTTGCCACGATCATCTCCTCCAGCTCCTGCTCCGACGCCAACCGGGATTCGGGAAGCCGCCGGGGCGGCTGACCGACCTGCCAAATGCGCTGACTGACCGACATGAGAACCTCCGTTCCTTCAAACTGACCATGCCCGCAGTGATGGCTCTGGCGGGCGCCAGTAGCCACTGCAAAGCGAGGTGAGGGGGAAGAACAGCAGATCTGAGTTAATATTATCCCCATTTGGGATAATCCGATCCCGGGATCAGCTTCCGGGGGCGATGACCACCTCCGCCCGCGGCATCACCAAGACCGTCCACTCGTCCGAACAGGCCGCGTTTTGCGCCCTGATGGTGGCCGCCCGCAAACAGGCCGGTCTCACCCAGCACGAGCTGGCGCGCCGCCTGAGGCGGCCTCAATCCTTTGTCGCCAAGTACGAGGGCGGTGAGCGCCGGATTGATGTGGTGGAGTTCGTCGCGATCGTGCGCGCCATCGGCGCCGATCCGGTCAAACTGTTGCGGGATCTGATCGACGGAAAGACGCCGGCAAAGCCGCGCCGCGTCGCCTCGAAGTAGGCCGGCAACCGCATCTGCCGACTTTGCCTGATCACATTGTGATCCAACAGCGCCGATCTGAGCCACAAGATGGCTCGGATTGCACTCGACTTTCCGGCCAAGACGAGCGTGTGTAGTGGGGTCGTAACGGAGGCGCCCGCCATGGAGATTGACAACACCGCCGCCCAGCAGACGATCGGCGCCATGCTGGCCGCCATCCAACACCGGCTGGAAGAGGCGACACGGATCGCCCGCGCCGCCACCGCCTGCGCACAAGCCGGTAGTATCAACGAGGGCGTGACGCTCGCGCTCGATATCGAGCAGGGCATTCATGAAGCAGGCCGCCTGCTGGACGCCGCGAGTTTCCTGAATCGCATCGTAAGCTGATAGATAAGGAAGCATGAGTGCGATTGATGCTCCTTAATATCAAGAAATACATTAGTTGGAGCCGAACAACTGATTAAGGTCTCGTCCTAGTTCCGTTTCGCCCTAAACGAAGATACAGGCCTATCGATGCAATGGCCTGTATCTTCGTCTGGTACAATTAGTCTGCGATCAATAATCCCAAAAGATTGGGACCCAGCGGAAGGCATCGCCATCGATCGCGACGCGGCCGACTGAGGGGAATGGAAGGTGAGTTGCCACCAGCATCTCCCCGGACTGGGCCAGTTCCTGTAAGAGATTAACCCGAACGCGAGCGGCCTCCTCGGGGTCATGTTCAAAGCCGTTATGCCAGTCCGGATTGTCGAAGCCGACCGCGAAGACTGCATCCCCGGCGAACGTCAGTGCTTCGCCGCCGGAAGCTACACGGACCACGCTGTGCCCGGGGGTATGCCCACCGGTGCGACGGACAACGACTCCCGGCGCGACCTCGTGTTCCTGATCGAACTGACGTAGATGGTTGTGATACTCTTTCGTGAAACGCTTTGCGGTCGCCCTAAGCGCGTCAGGAAAGCCTTGCGGCATGGCAGTATGGGAGAAATCGGGTGACTCCCAGAATTTGACCTCGGCGGCCGCGACATGGATTTGCAGATCCGGACGCAACCGATCCTTGACGCCTTCGACCAGCAGTCCCCCGACATGATCCATATGCATGTGGGTCAGAATCACGTCGGTCACCGACGCAAGATCGATACCGGCGGATTCCAGCCGCTTGATCAACTGTCCGGCCCGCGGCAAGTGCAAGTCCGGGTCGGCTCCCAGTCCGGCGTCGATCAGAATGGTCTTGCCGCCGCTGCGCACCACAACAACGTTCAGCGCCCAATCGAACGCATCCGGCGGCAGAAACATGTCGTTCATCCAGGCCGCGCGAATGGCTGGGTCGGCGTTGTGCCCCAGCATTTTCGTCGGCAGCGGCAGGACGCCGTCGCTGACCACCAGTACGTCAATGTCGCCGACTTTCACTGCGTAGCGTGACGGGACCAACTCGTCAGGCGTCGATTCGGTGAGATGTGATTTATTGTGAATGTTCATGTTGATCTCCTGCTGATCGCCGCCTTAAGCGCGGCGTCCATGAGGCTATGTTTAAGCGCGGTTGCAATCGATTGGATCAAGGATCAGGGTGAGCCATACGGTCGTATAGGTCTTGACCTTCCGATAGTGTGATTGGCTTGGGCGTATACAAATCAGGACAAGCCCAGTCCGCCATCGATCGCGATCACCTGTCCGGTCATCCAGCCTGCTTCCGGATCGACAAGCCGAACAATCCAACTCGCGATATCGTCGGGAATGCCACGCCGACCGAGAGGGATCTGAGCGCGCTCCTGCTCCTTGAGTGATGCCGCCTCCTCCGGGGACAGACCCATCATTCCCGTCAGTGCACCCGATTCTGTAGGTCCGGCCGCGACCGCGTTGACCCTGATGCCCACCGGAGCCAGTTCCAGCGCCCAACAGCGGGTGAGATGTTCAAGCGCCGCTTTGCTCGCGGCATAATGTGATAGTGCGGCTCCCGGCTTGTGGCCGAACGTGCTTGAAACGTTGACAATAGTCCCGCGCGTCTTTTCCAGATGCGGAAGAGCTGCCGATGCAAGAAGGCTGGGGCCGATGACATTCACCGAGAAGATATCCGTGATGCGCTCGACAGTTACCTCGGCCAACGGCAGGATCGCGCCTGCTCCAGCGTTGTTGATCAACACATCCAGTCGCCCCCATCTGTCGATTGCTTCCGCGATGGTGCGTCCGACGTCGACCGGCGACGACACATCGGCGACGAGTCCAACAATATTGGTGTGTTCGGCCGCAGCCGTATGGATCGGCGACGGCCGTCGCCCGGTGATCAGAACCTTGTCGCCCTGCGCGGCGAACCGCAAGGCCGCTGCACGGCCGATTCCGGAACTACCTCCCGTGACGATAACGACTCGTTGATCCTGCATTACCGATCTCCTTTCGATTATGTGAGGTCTTTAGAAGTTTCTACAGTCGCTGAAGGCTTTACCCGGCGGCGGGACAGCCCGACCTTGACGGCGACCATTGCCGGAGCGGCCACGACGAAAAGCAACGCAATGGCGATAAAGGCTGTGTCGAAGGCCATCACATTGGATTGGTGAACGACGGCCCGGCCTAGAAGGCTCATCGAGGCGTGGCCCGCTTCCACGGCATCCATTCCTCTGAATGAAAGCATCGAAGCCGTCGCCTTCAGCCGTCCGGTGACTGTGGAATTCCCCGCGACAATGTACGTTCCGAGAACTGCGGCATTGGACGCCACATGATGATTGATCATCGTCTGTAGCGCCGCGACCCCCAGCAGGCCGCCGAGTTGGCGCCCCGTGTTGAACAGCCCGATGCCAGCCCCGAGATTGGGGGGCGAAAGATCGCTGAATGCGATCAACGTGATCGAGAGGAATAAAAAGCCAAGGCCCACGCCGCGCAGAAGAATTGCCTGCATCATGTCATCGGCGCCGCTTTCGCTCGTCGAGTTAGAAAGCATCCACATCGAGATCATGACCATCACGATTCCGAATGGCACGGTTGCAATCGGTGGAGCGCGATGGGCCTGCATGAAATAAGCCGCGATCAACAGCGAGCCAACGAACAATCCACCGCTCGGTAATAGGAGCAGGCCAGCGTCGGTGGGCGTAAACGAGAGAACCGATACGGCGAAGGCCGGAATCAGGAACGCGCTCCCGAACAATGCGGCGCCCGCAACAAAACTAACAATGAAAGCAAAGGAGAAATCTTTCGAGGCGAACAAGGCGAAATTGAGCAGTCCAGTGCCTCTTACTAATATTTGCTGAGCGAGAAACATCGCTGACGTGGTCACACCGAGCATCGTCAGCCACCGGATGCGCGGCTCTTCGAACCAATCCCATCTAGCGCCTTGATTGAGGACGTAGGTTAGACAGAAAAGCACAACCGAAATCAGGCCGATTCCAATCCAATCGAATGGACGCCTTTCGAGCGAGGCAAGAGCAGGAGCGTTCGCAAGCATGAACAAGCCGGAGGCCACGAACGCAAGTGGAATGACGCTGAGAAAGATCCACGTCCAGGATTGGCTGTCGATGAACCAACCCTGAAAAGCCGGAGCCAGTGTCGCGGGGGCGACGACCGCTCCCATGGCGAACAAGGCTTGGAGAATTGGCTGGCGGGCCCGTGAATATGCAAGGAATATCACGGCCTGCCCAACGACGAGCAAAAGGCCGCCCGATAAGCCTTGAACGGTTCGTATCGCAATCAGCAGAGCCAGATGGGTGGTGACGGCGGCGATGCCACTTGCCGCGCCCATCGCGAGCGTTGCGCCGACCATCAGGCCCCGGGGCTCGATGCGGCTCATCAGCCACGGGGCGACCATGAACGCGATCATCTTCGATGCCGTGTAGCCGACATCGAGCCACGCAAACTCATCCGGCGTTGCGTGGACATCGCCGAGCATGTCATTGCGCCCAAGCGACAGGACGGTGCTGGCGATGGCCTCCGTTAGGCTGGCGAGAACGATGCCGCCGACAAGAAGAGGAGCCGCCGTGGTTCCGAGGCGACCGGGTCCGGTGTCATCGTTTACGGCCATAATCAGCGTCCCGAACCGATTGCGACACGAGCGGACAGGCCGGGTACGAGGCGGTCGGGAAGGGGTTTGCGGGCAAACCGGATCTTGACCGGCACGCGTTGAACGACACGGACAAAGTTTCCAGTGGCGTTGTCGGCGGGAAGCAAACTAAAGGCGGATCCGCTACCCGGTGCGAAGCTATCGACGACCCCTTCGAGCATCTCATCCGGATAGCCATCGATTGTGATACGGGCTTGTTGGCCGACTTGAATGTGCCGGACCTGGGTTTCCTTGAAGTTCGCGACAATCCACACATCGTTGACCGGGACGATGTCGAGCAGGGACGAGCCAGGTGCGACAAGCTGGCCCATGCGTACGTGGCGGTTTCCGATGATCCCGGACACTGGTGCGTGTACGATCGTGTTATCCAGATCGATCTGTGCGATCTGCCGGGCGGCTTCAGCCTGGGCAATCGCGGCGACGGCAGCCTCACGCTGTGCGGCATAGACGGTAAGGCGTAGACGTTGCGAGTCGAGCGTCGCGGATGCGGCCGATACAGCGGCCTCGGCTTGCAATCGCTTTGTATCGGCTTCATCGACCTGGGCTTGACTGACGGCGTTGCTGCGAATGAGATGGCGGCGGCGGTCGGACGCTTTGATGGCCAAGCTGAATGCGGCTTCCGAGGACCCCCTTAGAGCCTCAGCCTGCCGAATAAGTGCATGTTGAAGTTTCGTCTCCGCATCGACATTGGTGAGGCGAGCCTTGGCGGCTTCCAGATTGGCCACGGCTTGTGCAAGTTTTGCGCGATAGTCCCGGTCATCGATCCGGAACAGAATGTCGCCTGCCTGGACGGGCTGGTTGTCCTCGATCGCGACCATCGTGACGTATCCCGTTACTTTTGGTGCGACTGAGGTTATATCCCCGCGGACATATGCGTTGTCGGTGGACGTCTCACCGTTCAGGTCGAACCAAACCCATCCGATGACAAAAGCCACAGCACACAAGCACAGGACCAGGCCTATCCTGCGTTGATTGCGCGATGTTTGGTGTTTCATCGATGCTCGTCTCGGGCTGACAAGTTGACCCAGCGATCGCCGTGGTGAGCGCGATCTGCCGTCAGTTGTCGTGAGTATCGTTCCGGATCGGTGAGAAAGGGCGCCCCTCTTGCGAAACGCGCGCCTCCTCATGCGGGGTCGCTTATAGATCGGTGACCCGTTCGGGATCAGCCGATGCCAGCGCAACGGCGCGCTCCGCCTTGGGCGGATAGATCCAAACGGTGTTAATCTCCTGCTTGGTCTTCTTCGCCACGTCGCCGACCATTTCGACCTTCCGATCCCAGCCGCGGGTGAACAGCGCGCCCGCCTCACCGAGATCGAGGCAGGTGACGTAAGCCTTCTGGTGGTATGACTTTGTCGGTAGGCTCAGCAATTCAGCAGCAGCGTTGTAACCCGCGAAAGCACCCATCCGCGTGGCATGCTGACACGACATCAGCGCGTAGTTTCCATCGTCGTCACAGTTTGCGCGCGCAGCATCTCCTGTGGCAAAAACGTCGGTAATGCCAGAGACACGAAGATTTCGATCAACCAGCAATCGCCCGAGATTGTCGCGTTCCGCAGGCACTTTCTGGGTCAGTGGCGCCGCGCGCATCCCGGCGGCCCAGATGACGGTTTCCGCCTCGATGTGTTCGCCGCTCGACAATGTCACGCCGGATTTATCGAGCGAGGTGACACCCGTTCCTAACCGGGTCTCCACGCCGAGTTTATCCAGGGCTTCCACAATGATGGGCCGCGGGCCTGCGCCCATGTCCGGAGCGATCGCCTCGTTCCGGTTCACGATGACGACGCGAGGCTTGGCATTCTCACCGAGGATCTTACGAAGCCGTGCGGGGATTTCCGTTGCGGCCTCGATCCCAGTAAATCCGCCGCCTGCTACGACTACCGTATCGCGGCCGTTTGTTGCCGGGCGATTGATGAGATCGTGCAAATGTCGATCGAGTGCGACGGCATCGTCGAACTGATCGACACTGAAGCCGAACTCGGAAAGCCCGGGAATGTTCGGGCGAAATAAACGACTTCCGCTCGCTACCACCAGCCGATCATAGGATAGGGCCTTCGATCCACCATCGGCGGTTACGACTTGAACGGAACGGGCTTTAGTATCGATCGCATCGGCGACACCCTGCACGTATTCGACCTCGATGGCCGTAAGAAGGTCGTGCAAGGGTGCCGTCAAGGTTTCCGGATGCGGTTCGTAGAGCCTGGGACGCACCACGAGGGTTGGCTTCGGCGCGATCAAGATGATTTCAAGCTCGGCGGATGAAATACCCTGAATGTCGCGCAAGCGTGCCGACGACAGAGCGGCGTACATGCCGGCAAAGCCGGCTCCGATGATGACAAGTCGCATGACATGTGTCTCCTATAGCTGGGATGTTCCGATGTGCCGCTACGGCACTTAGGTGGTGATGAAGGACAGCAACTCGGCATTGATGGTGTCGGCATGGGTCGTGCACATGCCGTGTGGCAGATGCGGGAGAACCTTCAGCGTGCTGTTCTTCAGCAGCTTGGCGGACAGGAGCGCGGAATTGGCGATGGGTACGATCTGATCGTCGGTGCCATGGAGGACCAGCGTCGGGACGGCGATGTCTTTGAGATCTTGGGTAAAGTCGGTTTCAGAGAACGCCTTGATGCCATCGTAATGGGCATTGGCGGCGCCCATCATGCCCTGACGCCACCAGTTCCAGACGATGGATTGGGACGCTTTCACGCCGGGTCGGTTGAAGCCGTAGAACGGACCGCTCGCGAAATCGAGGTAGAATTGCGCGCGATTGGCGGCGAGCTGTTTGCGAAGATCGTCGAAGACCTCGATCGGCAGGCCGCTCGGATTCGTGGACGTCTTAAGCATCAATGGCGGTACAGCGCCTATCAGGACCAGCCTGGCGACCCGATCCTTGCCGTAGCGTGCGACGTAACGGGCCGCTTCGCCGCCACCGGTAGAATGACCGATGTGGATGGCATTACGAAGATCGAGATGCTCGGCTACCGTCGCCACGTCGGAAGCGTAGTGATTCATGTCATGGCCATCGCGCACCTGCGACGATCGGCCATGCCCGCGGCGATCGTGGGCGATGACACGGTAACCCTTCCTGACAAAGAAGAGCATCTGATTGTCCCAATCGTCGGAGCTGAGTGGCCAGCCGTGATGGAAGACAATTGGTTGCGCCGTTTTCGGACCCCAGTCTTTGTAGAAGAGTTGAACAGCGTCTTGAGTGTTGACCGAGATCATAGGATCGTCTCCTGTTGCCATGTGGGTTGATGCTGTGCCGCCCTCGCCAGCGGCTGAGGATGAGCGCATGGTCAGCGACGCCGCGTACAGCATCGCGGTTGTCAGGAGTTTCCTTCGTGAGATGCCTGCAAGCCGTTTGAAGGAATTGCGAGTTACCATTCCGAGTCTCCGTGTTGCGCTGGCCACCGCAAATATCTGCGTGACAAGGCCGTGGCGATCTGAACCGGTTTGAGGCAGAAGCTTCCACGGTTCTCGGCGCTCGGCGCTGTTCGTGCGAATATCCAGCGCTTCCAAGAATGGCGACCCGCATCGCGAAGCGATACTGCACGTAGGCATGGCGGAGCTGGGCCTTCGGGAGATTTTGCCTATCCCTCGGGAGAGGTTGCGCAGGACGAAACGAAATACTCAGGCGTCCTTGTTGCCCACCTCACTGCGTCAGATGATGTGGAAGACCATGACCTCGTTGGATTTGACATACCAACGCGATGCCGTCTCCAATGCCCACGGATATTTCTTCCGAGACCTTGAACCCGGAATAACAAGCCGTTGTCGGAATGGTTTGACCATTTCAGACAGCGCACCCTTGCAGAACTACGCGAACTCAGCGGAGAGAATCATGCTCTTGCAAGGAATGGCGATATCCAAGCCATCATTGGATTTCGATAGGACGAATGATGAGAGGCTTCGCGCCATCTCCATCGGGGCCCCGGCGAATCGTCGCTGCGCTCACGAACCCGCGCCACGGTCGACAGAGACTGGCGAGAAAACCAAAGGTTCGTTCGGCGGGAGTGGGCGATCCCGGAATTGTCGGATTGCGGGGCAAGTCGTGTCCCGTGATGGCTACGACGAAGTGCTCCTGCAGGATGTCGCGCGGGGCGATGCATCCGCGATGCACATGATTTTCCTGCGCCATCAACAGCGGGTGTTTCGTTTCGTCCTCCGGCTCGTTCACCACCACGATCTGGCACAGGATATCGTGAGCCAGGTGTTCCTTGACGTTTGGCGCTTTGCGCATCGGTTCGAGTATCGATCCCGCGTCTCAACCTGGTTGCTCTCGATCGCTCGATTCAAAGCGATTAACGCCATGCGTCGGACGACGTTTCAGAATTTGGACGAACTCAATCTGCCCGAAATCGCGGATGCGAGCGACACACCCGAGATGGCACTTGATCGAAAGGAGATCGGCGGAATGCTTCGCGCGTGCCTTGCCGATCTTTCGCCAGCGCATCGCCAGATGCTGAATCTGTTCTATTATCACGACTGTTCGGTTGCCGAGGTTAGTGAAAGGATTGGCATCCCGAAAGCCACGGTGAAGAGTCGGCTGTTCTATGCGCGCAAACACCTCGCGCGGATGCTCATCGACGCCGGAATATCAGCGGATTCGATGCAACCGGACCCGCGGTGATGCTGGCTCGATGCTTCGCGGGAGCACCGACGTGCGGTCTGGCAATACATGGATTTCCATAACAGACAGCGGAGGTCACTGGAGGTAGGAAAAGGACTGCGATTCGATCGATTGAATTGCTCGGAAAGGTGGTAAATCAGTTGCTGTCGATCTCATGCCGTGTTTTATGCTGAAGGGCGGCTTTCATGACAACTGAATTCAATCGATCTCGTGCCGCCTTGGCTTTAACAGCCGTCGCTATCGGATCAGCCCTGTCGATGGCAAACGCATCGCCTGTAGGCCTCGTTGTCCCCATCGTCGTATTGCAAATTTATGCTGGCCGCCGCGCCGCCTTGCCGCTCCGGGGCGTCTGGATATTCGGATTGCTTGTTTGCACTATTGTCGGCCTCTTCGGGGCGGGCGGTGCACGCGACGTCTGGTTTTCCTGGGCGGCGGTGTTTGCGTTGGCCCTCTGTATCGGCGAACTCCTGCAAACGCGTGGGGCGAACGTCCGGGAAGCCGACGCGAACGAGGCGATGCGAATTATCGGAAGCATGCCAGCCTACACCTGGTCCGCAACGCCCGATGGTCGCGTCACGCACGTAAATGTCGGCACTTTCCTCTACATGGGACGCTCTCCTGGGAATCGGTCGCTCTTTCACGAACTGGATGGAGCGGGATGGCGGGACGTCATCCACCCCGAGGATTATGAGCGTGTCCTTGAAACGCGACGAGCTTCCCTCATCAGCGGTCTTCCCTTTGACGCAGAGTATCGGCTTCGTCGATCAGACGGCGTTTATCGCTGGTTCTGGTCGTTCGGATTGCGATCTGCCGGAGACGACAAGGACGCCCAGGGCGGCTGGTACGGCACGATGATCGACATCGAAGACAAGAAGCGAGCCGAGGAGGCGTTGCGTCATCGCGAACGAGAGTTCTCACAGTTGGTGAACATGGTTCCCAGTCACCTCTGGCGGCTCAGGCCGGATGGAGAACCCATCTTCTTCAACAAGCGGATGGTCGATTTTTTGGGCATGGACATCATGGATCTGGACAAGCCGGATATGAGCCGATTGGACATGTTCCTGACCACGATCCATCGGGAGGACGCCGAAAGATTCAGGTCGGCCCTTGGCCGGTCTTTGGTCACAGGCGAGCCATTCTCCATGCGATACCGTCTAAGACATGTTGATGACGGTTTTCGGTGGATGTCGAGCCGTGCAGAGCCGTTGCGCGATCAAAACGGACGGATCCTACAATGGTACGGGCTCTGCCATGATGTGGACGAGGAAGTGCGGGCCCAGTCTGCTCTGAGCCAGCGCGAAAGAGAGCTCAAACAACTGATAGATACAGTTCCGGCACTGATCTGGAGCACGGCGCCAAGCGGAACGCCAACATCCGTCAACAAGAGATTCAGGGAAGTGACCGGTGCGACGCTTGAAGATATTACCGCACCGGATGGATCACCTTCGCTCAGTGTCATCCACCCGGACGATGTTGCGGCGGCTCGACAGGCGGCTAATCACTCCTTCGCCACAGGCGTTCCTTACGTTCGGCAATACCGGCAACTGCGTGCCGACGGCAGCTATCGCTGGACTGAAACCCGAGCGGAGCCTCTTCGCGACGAGGCGGGAAATATTCTGCAATGGTATGGGGTCAGCGTTGATATCGACGATCTGGTTAGGGCGCAGGAGGCTCTCCAACGGAGTGAACGCAGATACCGCGACCTGTTTCATTACATGCCGATCGGATTGACGCAGATCGATGCGGGAAAGCTCATCCCATTGTTCAAGGAACTACGAGCGCAGGGTGTGGCTGACTTACGACCTTACATCGATGAACATCCTGAATTCTTACAGCGTGCGATTGATGCTCTCGAGGTGGAAGAAGCTAACCGGCATCTCCTCGACATGTTCGGTGCAGAAGATGCAAAGCACATGCGCGGTTCAATCTCACGCTACTGGCAACCCGGACTTGCCACGATCAGGCGCTCGATAGAGGCTCGCTATCGAGGTCAGGAGGTCTTCCAGGAGGAAACCAAAGTCGCACGGATGGATGGCCGAGTGATCGATGTTCTCTTCACGACGGCTCGTCCCGATGCTGTTGCTGATAAGAGTCTGGTCGGTTTCATTGATATCACGGAGCGGAAGATCGCCGAGGAAGCACTGCGTGAGCGGGAGCGATTTCTCTGGCAACTGGTTGAAACCTTGCCAGCGATGATTGATTGTGCCGCTCCGAATGGCGAACCCGTCTATCGCAGTCGGCAGCTTCGCGAATTCCTCGGATATAATCTGGAAGAATTGGATGGGTCAGGAAAGTCCCGGCTTGGCGGGACGCTTGACGCTGGCGTTCATCCTGACGACCTCGCAGGCGTCAAGGACCAATATGGACATTGCCTGGCGACCGGTGAGCCGTATGCGCGGCGACACCGCCTGCGGCGCTCGGACGGTGAATACCGCTGGGTCGAGACCCGAGCTGGTCCAATGCGTGATGCAGATGGAGCAATTGTGCAGTGGAATGTGATCTGTCTGGATATTCACGGAGAGGTTCTGGCGCAGGAGGAACTGCGGCTCGCGCATGAGAGGCTCGCCCGCGCGAGCCAGGCCGCCAGCCTGGCAGAACTTTCGGCTTCCATCGCGCATGAGGTCAATCAGCCTCTCGCGGCTATCGTTGCCAATTCTCATGCATGCCAGCGCTGGCTGACCGCTGAACCGCCGAACATCGACCGTGCGCACAGGACAGTCGAACGCGTCATTCGGGATGCGAATGGCGCCGCTGATGTGGTTAGTCGCATTCGCGCATTGTTTCGGCAATCCATAGACAAGCGGGACCTCACGGCCGTCGATGGCGTGATTGGAGAGGTTTGTGATCTCGTTGCCGAAGAAGCCGCGCGCCGCCGGATTCGCATGATCATTGACCTCGAGAAAGGCATATCGTCGGTTCCGCTTGATCGCGTTCAGATTCAACAGGTTTTGAGTAATCTCATCCGCAACGGGATGGAGGCAATGGAAGGTGTTCCCGGTGACAAGATGATCAGGGTAGCCGCCCGACGCGTCGAGCAGGTTTTGCAAATCGAAGTCAACGATAACGGCCCCGGAATTCAGGATCCCGATCAGATATTCCAGCCATTCTTCACGACGAAAACTTCCGGAATGGGGATGGGACTTGCCATTTGCCGTTCGATTGTCGAGTCCCACGGGGGAAGGTTGTGGGCCGAGAACAACGAGCCTCGCGGGGCACGCGTTGTTTTTACGTTGCCTACGGAAGTGAAGGCATCCCCCCAATGACCAAAGACGACCACATTGTCTTCATCGTCGACGACGACGCCCGCATTCGAGAGGCCCTGGTAGAATTGCTGGAATCCCATGGCATTCCCGCCATGACATTTGGATCCGCAGGTGACTACGTCAACGCCGATAAACCGGACATTCCTGCCTGCCTGATTCTTGACGTTGAACTGCCGGACATCAATGGACTCGATCTTCAGGGACAGATCGCGGAAAGTGATCACCCACCGATCGTTTTCATCACAGGTCATGGAGACATTCCATCTTCGGTGCGCGCGATCAAACGCGGCGCGCTTGATTTCCTGACAAAGCCGTTCAGCGATACCGATGTCATGTCCGCGGTCAATGCAGCGATTGCCCAGGACCGCGCTGACCGGGCGAATCAGGCTAACCTATCTGTTCTGCGAAGACGCTACGATAGCCTTACCGCAAGAGAGCGCGAGGTTCTGCCTCTGGTGGTGAGCGGATTTCTCAATAAGCAGTCTGCCGCCAAGCTCGGTATCAGCGAAGTGACCCTGCAGGTTCATAGAAGAAATGTCATGCAGAAGATGGCGGTAACGTCGCTTGCCGACCTCGTGCGCATCGCAGAGCGGCTGGGAATCCAGACTGCTTCGCGGCGCGCCGGAGGAGATCGATCGTGAGAACCAAAACATCCGTTGTAGTCGTGGTGGATGACGATCCAAGATTGCTCGAATCTCTGGAAGATCTTCTTGAGTCGGCCGGCTATAGCGCGCGCTGCTTTTCTTCCGCTCAAGCGGTGCTGGACGACGGATTGTCCGACGTCGATGTTTTGATCTCCGACATCGGGTTGCCCAACATCGATGGCTTCGAACTCCGGAATCGAGCGCGCTCCGCACGACCTGATCTGCCGGTGTTTCTCATGACCGGGCGGCACGAAATCGCGGACCAGAGTCGTGCCCAGGGTGTCAGCGGATTTTTCCGAAAGCCGTTTGACGGTCGGCTGCTTCTCGCCGCTGTGACGGAGGCCTTGCATGCCCTTGGAAAGAGGAAGAGCTATGAGATCTGATCAGGCACTCCAACCGAAATCGCTCTTGCCGCCTTCGGAGCAGAGGCAAGGAGAGAGTCCCTTGGTGATTATCGTCGATGACGACCAGGCGGTTCGGGAGGCGTTATCGGAACTGGTCGCCTCAGCAGGCTTCGAACCGGTAAGTTTTGCCTCCACTGGACAATTATTGGAGGCTGATCTGCTCGAGCGTCCCGGGTGCCTTATTCTCGACGTGCGAATGCCAGGGGCGAGCGGACTCGACCTTCAATATCATCTCGCACAAACTGGAAATTTAAAGCCGATCATTTTCCTGACCGGCCACGGCGATATTCCGATGACCGTGCAGGCAATGAAGGCGGGAGCCGTCGATTTTCTGACTAAGCCGGTTCGCGATCAAACGCTTCTCGACGCTGTGGCTGCGGGTATTGCTGCCGATGCTTCGCGACGTCGGGAAGCCAGCGCTATCAAGTATAATATCGAACGCTTTGAGACGTTAACGAAACGTGAGCGAGATGTTCTCCATGGCGTGGCAAGCGGACGTCTCAACAAGCAGATCGCCTTTGATCTCAGCATCAGTGAGGTGACTGTGAAGATGCATCGAAGTAATGCGATGCGCAAAATGGCGGCGAGATCTCTTGGCGAATTCGTTCGGATATGGGAGACGCTTCCTGTTTCGATGCGAGAACACTCGAATGACATTACTCGGGAGTAATAGGATTGAAATAGATCGCTACGTAGCGATGGGAGAAACTGCGCATAAAAGGCATGGGTGCCGGGGTTGCGAGTGTCGTCAAACGGTGAAAATGGTGAACCAATTTGTCTGCGTCATAATATTCCGGCAATATTCTCGCGTTTCGACAACGTGGCTGCGGTCAGCCTTCTGCGCCGAGAAAAAGACAACCCGTGTGCCGAGTAACTAAGAAGGCTGGATGCAAATAAATAAGGCAACATGGATACAGCCCGGCCGGGCGCGGGCAGCGCACACAGTCAATTTGCTGCGCGGACGCGAACGCAGATCCTGCTGAAATAGTTCCTGCGTGTGAAGCGGCGTGGGAGTCAAATGGCTTTAGGTGTCGACAGTAACGCCGTAAAATCAGCTGAGAAAGTTGTTCGAAGAGGAGGTACGATCGGCGCCGATGGTGACCCCCTCACGAGGCCGATTCAATCGCCTATAAGAAGGGGTTGCCGTTGATATCTGATGAGGCTTTGTTCCGCGCCGATTTACATCGTCGGGCCTACGTTGAGGTTCCGAACTCGTCCGTCTGGCCATAGCAGTACGATCGTGGACCGTGTCGAGAGCCTCGCGTAGCAGCCTCGCAAAAGCCAATTACCTCGTGGTCTTCGAGCCTACCTTCTCTCCTGCATCTTCCACCAGGATGCAATAGCAGAACAAATTTCATCGGACATTGCCGTCGGAAGGTCGGCGAAGGCGATCCTCACAACGTATTGGTCGCTGACCGCGTCTCGCGCCCACTCAGCTGACGCAAAATCGAACCCGAAGCTACCGGCATGATGAAGAGGCAGGCCTCCGCGTCTTATGTCGGAACACATCTTCTCGACAAGCTGGCGAGTGCCTCCCTCGTCAATATCTTTGGTGGGCCTCAACGTGACATACAGCCCGTGGGTAAAATGCATCTCTCTCCCCACCGTTCGGGAGAGGTGACGTGAAGCCCTGTGGTGTTATTCGGCCTGCAATAGTGACCCCCTGAGCCGGGGGATCGGCGTCCAAAATTGACCCCCTATAGATTGGCTGTTGCGCTGCCTGCTTTGTCATGAAGCAGGTGGTCGGGGATGCTGA
>Ga0182742_1000128_pt1 | contig 145315 bp, 161 predicted proteins | sample eDN5th37CBELigMG_FD_128880 | JGI IMG/M metagenome (GOLD analysis project Ga0182742, IMG submission 128880) | Enriched Miracle-Growth compost microbial communities from Emeryville, California, USA - eDNA 5th pass 37_C BE-Lig MG (version 2)... ... | reverse complement strand
TTCCGGCGCCACCCTGGGCAACCAGGCCTATCTGGTGGGCGGCACCGCCAGCGGCGAGGTCAACGTGGGCAATCGCCGCATCACCGGCCTGTCGGCCGGCGCCGATGATTCCGACGCCGTCAACGTCGCGCAGTTGAAGCAGGCAGCCGCCGACTCCACGGCCGATGTCGTCAAGTACGACAACAGCACGCATAGCACCATCACGCTGACCGGCAACACGTACAGTTCGGTCACCAAAACCGGCGGCACGCGGATCACCAACGTCGCAGCGGGCGTCGATGGCGGCGACGCCGTCAATCTCGACCAACTGGAGGCGGCGAAAACCCGCTACTACAGCGTCAATGACGGTGGCGTGATCGGCGCCAACTATGCAAACGATGGCGCCACCGGCGGCAACTCGCTGGCCGCCGGCGTCGCCGCGCAAAGCAGCGCCACGCAAAGCGTCGCTCTCGGCTACAACGCGAAGGCCTATTCTGCGCAAAGCGTGGCGCTGGGCGCCAACAGCATCGCGAACGCCAGCCTGACCGCGAGCGCCTACAACCCCACCGCGCTCTACACCCTGGCGGGCCTGACCCCAATCGGTGAGGTCTCGGTAGGCTCGGCCGGCAAGGAACGCCGCATCACCAATGTCGCGGCCGGCGCCGCCGACACCGACGCCGTGAACGTCAGCCAATTGAAGTCGGCGGTCAGCGCAATCTCCGCCAACCCGCCGGGCAACGACCGAGCGGTGACCTACGATGGCGCGGCCGGCGCCCCCAAGGACAAGGTGACCCTGCAAGGCACGCCATCGACCGACGGCGGCAAGACCGGCGGCACGATCATCACCAACGTCAAGCAGGGCGAGGTCTCCAAGACCAGCACGGACGCCGTCAATGGCAGCCAACTGTATGAGACCAACCAGCGCGTCGAGAATATCGATGTCCGCGTAAGCAACGTCGAGAACAAGTTCGTCGAAACGTTCAGCAGCCTGGACAACGGCTCACGCTACTTCAAGGCCGACGGCACGAACACGGACGCCGACAAGGCGACCGTGCAAACCGGCACCAGCGGTGTCGCATCGGGGTCCAATGCGGCCGTCTCCGGGAAGAACGGCGTGGCCATCGGGAGCAACGCGGTTTCTGCCGCGGAAGAGACCGTGGCAGTCGGCGCCGGCGCCACGGCATCGGCTTCCGGCGCGACCGCCACCGGCAGCGGCGCGCGAGCGTCCGGCAAGAGAAGCTCCGCGGTCGGCCAGAAGGCAAGCGCCAGCGGCAACAACTCCGTCGCGGTGGGCGCCGGCGCCAAGGCCTCGAATACCAATAGCGTGGCGCTGGGCGCGGATTCGGCGACCGACCGCGACAACTCGGTTTCGGTGGGCTATGCCGGTGGCGAGCGGCAAATCACGAACATGGCTGCGGGTACCGCTCCGACCGACGGCGTCAACGTGTCCCAGTTGAATGACACCAAGAACGACATCGTGAACTACACGAACGGGAAACTGCGCAACCTGCGCAACGATGCCAACGCCGGAACGGCGTCGGCCATGGCCATGGCTGCGCTGCCGCAGGCGACGCTTCCCGGCAAGGGTATGTTCGCGCTTGGCGGCGGCACTTACGGCGGCCAGAGCAGCCTGGCTGTCGGAATATCCAGCATGTCCGAAAGCGGCAAGTGGGTAGTCAAGGCAAACGCGACCACGAACACCCGGGGCAATGTCGGCGCCGCGGTGGGAGTCGGTTTTCACTGGTAAACCGCTGGTGATTCAACGGGTCCCGCGGCCGCCACCGCCGCGGGACCTGAATGATTTCGTTTCAGAGCGGATTTCGCAGCTCCGTCCGACGACCCGCGGTTTCGCTCAGCCCGCGCCAATGAGGGAACGGCTTTCCTTTCCATCATCTGCCGCCGGTTCGTCAGATGGGAACGGATCGAGCGAGACCCGCTCCTGGGCATGAGTCGGAACAACGTATTCCTACCAGCCAGGCTATCGCGCCTCGAACCCAAAAGAAAACAGCCGCTGTAAGCGGCTGTTTTCTAAGGAAATTTTGGGGTGGCTGATGGGACTCGAACCCACGACAACCGGAATCACAATCCGGGACTCTACCAACTGAGCTACAGCCACCACTGGTACTGCTTGCTTCGCTGCGCGGCCTTGAAAAAAGGTGCTCATCAACGAAGAGGCCGAATTCTAGCACGTTTTTTTGAATGGTGTGCGAGGCCGTGGCGAAAATGGACTTGCCTGGGCGTGGGGCCTTGATATGCTTGCGCATTGACCGCCCCCGGAGACCGTGGTTTACCCCCTCGTCATGGACCGCATACACGCTATTTTGATCGATTACTGGCCTCATCTGGTATTTGCCATCAGCGTCGTGGCCGGGACGGGCGCGGCGGTGCATGCCGCGATGACGAAGCAGGACGTGCGGGCGGCCATCGGCTGGGTGGGGGTGGCGCTGTTTTCGCCGCTGTTCGGGGCGCTGTTCTATTTTGTGGCGGGGATCAACCGGATCCGCAAGACGCGGCTGTCGCAGCAGCGCGACGAGGCGATGGTGGTGGACGCCGAGCAGGTGGAGACGGCACCGGTGGACGTGGTGCAGGTCTCGGGGCCGCAGTTCGCGTCGCTGAAGGTGCTGGGCGACCGCGTCAGCCGTTTCCGGCTGTTGGGCGGCAACGCGGTGCAGCCGCTGGCCGGCGGCGACGAGGCGTATCCGGCCATGCTGCAGGCGATCCGCGAAGCGCGCCATGCGGTGGCGATGCAGAGTTATATCTTCGACAACGATCCGATCGGGCGCGAGATGGCGCAGGCGCTGATCGAGGCGCGGGCGCGCGGGGTCGAGGTGCGGGTGCTGATCGACGCCATCGGGTCCAAGTATTCGCGCCCGCCCATCGTGCGCATGCTGGCGCGCGGCGGCGTGCCGGTGGCGCGCTTCATGACCAATCCGCTGGGGGTGCTGCGCATGCCCTACGCCAATCTGCGCAGCCACCGCAAGGTGCTGGTGATCGACGGGCGGGTGGGTTTCACCGGCGGGATGAACGTGCGCGCGGCCTTCGTCAGCGCGCTGGCCGGGCCGGCGACCAACCGCGACACGCATTTCCGGGTCGAGGGGCCGATCGTGACGCAGCTGATGTCGGTGTTCGCGCATGATTGGAATTTCACGACGCACGAGTCGCTGCCGGCCAGGCCGTGGTTCGATCCCAGCGCGCAGCCGCGCAGCGGCCGGGTGCCGATGCGCTGCGTGCCGTCCGGCCCGGACCGCGCGCTGGGCAGTTCGCACAATATGCTGCTGGGCGCGCTGGCGGTGGCGCAGCGCCACGTGCGCATCCAGTCGCCCTACTTCCTGCCCGACCAGACGCTGATCGGCGCGCTGGCCACGGCCGCGCGCCGCGGGGTGACGGTGGACATCGTGATTCCCGGCAAGAACAATCTGCGGCTGGTGGACTACGCGATGACTGCGCAGCTGGACCAGGTGGTGCGCACCGGCTGCCGGGTGTGGCGCTCGCGCGGGGCGTTCGACCATTCCAAGCTGATGACGGTGGACGACGCCTGGGCCTATGTGGGCTCGTCCAATCTGGACCCGCGCAGCCTGCGGCTGAATTTCGAGCTGGATACGGAGATCTACGATCCCGAGGTGGCGCGCTGGATCGCGGCCCGGGTCGATGCGCTGATCGGCCAGGCCAAGCGCGAGACGCTGGAGAGCCTGCACCAGGCGCCGTTCGCCAAGCGGCTGCGCAACAAGGTGATCTGGCTGGCGACGCCTTACCTGTGACGCCGCCGCGCGGGCTGGGGTAATCTTGCGCGATGCGCTATGAACTGACCGATCTCCGCCTGTTTCTTGCGATCGCCGAGGCCGGAAGCCTGTCCGGCGGCGCCAACGCGGTGCACCTGACCGCCTCTTCCGCCAGCTACCGCCTGAAGAACCTGGAGTTCGCGATGGGCGTGCCGCTATTCAGGCGCGAGGCGCGCGGCATGGAGCTGACCGTCGAGGGCGCGTTCGTGCTCAAGCACGTGCGCTCGCTGCTGGCCGGGGTCGAGCGCATGCACGGAGAGGTCAGCGGCTTCGCCAGCGGCCTGAAGGGCAGCGTCAAGCTGTTCGCCAACAGCAGCTCGCTCAACGGTTTCATCGTGCCCAGCCTGGGCCGCTTCCTGTCGGCCAATCCCAACGTCAATATCCTGCTCGAAGAGCGCTCCAGCACCACCATCGAGGCCGCGATCGCGGGCCAGGAGGCCGATATCGGCATCTTCGCCGGCCGCGCGCAGTCGGCCGGCGTCAACGCCACGCGCTATGCGGTCGACGAGCTGATCATCGCAGCGCCGCTGAACCATCCGGTGGTGGACAGTTCGCCGGTGCGTTTTCCGGCGGTGCTGGACCTGGATTTCGTGTGCATGAACCGCAGCACCAGCAATTTCATGTTCCTGCGCGACATGGCCAAGCTGGCCGGCAAGACGCCCAAGGTGCGCATCCACGTGCATACCTTCGACGCGGCGCTGTCCATGGTGGAGGCCGGCGTGGGAGTGTCGCTGGTGCCGCGCAGCGTCGCGGCCGGCGCGCTGCGCGAAGGCCGGATCGCGGCCGTGGGGCTGCGCGAACCCTGGGCGCGGCGCGAGCTGACGCTGGTCACTGCGGCCGGCTCGCCGCCCTCGCCTTTCGTCGAGCAGGTGGCCGGCTACCTGCTCGACGATCCCATCGTGGCGGCCACGCGCGAGCAGGACTGACGGCGCCGGGCGCGCGCCGGCTCAGGATTTCGCGCGGCGCTTGTTTTCCAGGAACTCGTTCATGAATTTCTGGGGCTCGCCGGTGTTGAAGGCGGCGCCGAATTCCGCGACGCTGTCCTCGATCGCTTCGTCCACCGACATCGTCTCCCAGCGACGCAGCAGCTTTTTCTGCTGGCGCAGCGCGGCCGGCCCGAGCGCGGCGAAGCCTTCGGCCAGCTTGCGCACGGCGCCGTCCAGTTCGGCCTCGGGCACGGCGGCGTTGACCAGGCCCCAGTCGAGCGCGCGGCGGGCGTCGATCAGTTCGCCGGTCAGCAGCATCCAGGCGCTGTTGGCCGCGCCGATCAACGGCGGCATGAGCGCGGCGTGGATCACGGACGGGATGCCCACCTTGACTTCGGGCATGCCGAACTGCGCGTGGTCGGCGCAGATGCGCAGGTCGCAGGCCAGCGCGAATTCCAGGCCGCCGCCCAGGCACCAGCCCGGAATGCGGGCGATGACGGGAACAGGGAAATGGCGCACGGCGTTGCACAGGTCGCGCAGGTTCGAGATGAAGCGCCGCGCCTTCGCCTCGTCCAGCGCCGCCATTTCGGCGATGTCGGCGCCGGCCACGAAGGCGCGGTCGCTGGCGCCGCGCAGCACCAGCACGCGCACCGAGTCGTCTTCGCGCAGCCGCGCCAGCGCTTCGCGCAGGCCGTCGATGACCGGGGTGCTCAGGATGTTCAGGACGCCGGCGTCCTGCATGGTCAGGGTGGCGATGCCGCCGGCCTCGATCTCGGCGCGGGCATGGGCGACTTCAAAGGTTCTGGTGCTCATGGGATCTCCTCTTACTGCATTTTCTCGAATTTGATGTCGGCCACCACGCTTTGCCAATGCTGGTTGGACTTGGCGATCAGCGCGCCGAACTCCTCGCGCGACATGGGGCTGGGCACGGCGCCCTGGCGTTCGATGGCGGCGACCGTGTCGGGGTCGGCCAGCGCCGCGCGCACGGCCTGGTTCAGCTTGTCAAGCACGGGCTCGGGCACGCCCGCCGGCGCGGCCAGGCCGAACCAGGACGGGTTGTTCATGGCAGGCAAACCGGCCTCGGCGTAGGTCGGCACGTCCGGCAGCACCTTGAGCCGCTGCCTGGCGGCCACGGCCAGCGGGCGCAGGCGCTCGCCCTGGATCAGCGGGTAGGACGACGGAATATTGTCGAACACGACCTGCACTTGTCCAGCCACCAGGTCGTTGAGCGCCGGACCCAGGCCCTTGTAGGGCACGTGCAGCATGCGGGTGCCGGTGGTCTTGAGGAACAGTTCGCCGTTCATATGGCTCAGGCCGCCGTTGCCCGAGGAGCCGAAGGCGTACTTGTCCGGATTGGCCTTGAGCAGCTGCAGGAAGGAAGCCAGGTCCCGGGCCGGCAGCGTCGGGTTCACGACCAGCACGTTGGGCACGTCGGCCAGGTTGCTGATCGGGGCGAAATCCTTGACGGGGTCGTAGGAACTCCTGGCGTAGACGTTGGGATTGACGGCGTGCGAGCTTTCCACCGCCATCACCAGGGTGTAGCCGTCGGCCGGCTGCTTGGCCGCGTAGGCCGAGCCGATGTTGCCGCCGGCGCCCGGACGGTTCTCGATGATGACGGACTGGCCGAGCCGCTCGCCCAGCTTGTTGCCGACCACCCGCGCGATGATGTCGGTGGTGCCGCCCACCGCGTAGGGCACGACCAGCCGGATCGGCCGGTCGGGGTATTCGGCGGCGGCCATTGCGGGCGCGGCCAGGCAGGCGCACAGCGCCGCCACGTGGAATTTTATGGATTTCATGGTTGTCTCCTCGGTTGAATCATCTGGTGGGGGAATCCGGCAGCACGCTTGCGGTGTGCTCGCCCAGCAGTGGCGGCGCCGCGCCCAGGGCCTCGGGCGGGGAGCCGGCAAGCAGCGGATTGCGCACCAGGCGCAGCTCGCCCAGCCTGGGATGCACGGCGGTCTGCACCAGGCCCCGGTGCTGCACCTGCGGATGCGCGAACACTTCGTCCAGCGTGTGGATCGGTCCCCAGGGCACGCCGGCCGCGTCGAAGGCGTCGGTCCAGCGCTTGCGCGGGGCGGCGGCCAGGGTCTGCGCGATCAGCGGGCGCAGGCCGTCCATGTGCGCCAGGCGCGCGCTGTTGGTGGCGTAGCGCGCATCGGCCGCCCATTCGGGATGGCCGGCCACGCCGCAAAAGCGCGCGAACTGGCCGTCGTTGCCGATGGCCAGGATGAGGTGGCCGTCGGCGCAGGCGAACACCTCGTACGGGGCGCAGTTGGGATGGGCGTTGCCGCTGCGCTGCGGGGCCACGCCGGACACCAGGTAGTTGGCGCCCTGGTTGGCGTTGAGCGCCACCGCCACGTCCAGCAGGCAGATGTCCAGCGGCATGCCGCGGCCGGTCCGGTCGCGCTGGCGCAGCGCCGCCAGCACGGCGGAGGTGGCGTACATGCCGGTCATCAGGTCCACCACCGCCACGCCGGTGCGCAACGGCCCGGCGCCCGGCGTTCCGTCGGGCTGTCCGGTGTAGCTCATGAGGCCGCCCATGCCCTGGAACACGTAGTCGTAGCCGGGCTTGCCGGCCAGCGGACCGGACTGGCCGTAGCCGGTGATGGACAGGTAGATGAGACGCGGATTGATGCGCGCCAGCGAGTCGTAGTCCAGGCCGTACTTGCGCAGCCCGCCCGCCTTGTAGTTCTCGACCAGCACGTCGGCGCCGGCGGCCAGTTCGCGCACGCGGGCCGCGCCCGCTTCGGTGGCGAAGTCGATGGCCACCGATTGCTTGCCGCGGTTGCAGGCCATGAAATAGGCCGACATCGACGTCTGGCCGTCGGCCGAGCGCAGGTCGGGCGGGCCCCAGCCGCGGGTATCGTCGCCGCGCTCCGGGTGTTCCACCTTGATGACCTCGGCGCCCATATCCGCCAGATTCTGCGTGCACCAGGGGCCCGCGAGTATGCGGGAGAGGTCCACGACTTTCACGCCCCGCAAGGCCGTGTGCAGCATAGTGTCTCCGTGATTGAAACGATCCGGAAAATTATGCTGGCCCGCTCGCGCGGCGAGGAGTCGAATGTTTCGAACGCTGCGTTCGTCGGCGTTCAAACGGCGCGTTTAGCCCTATGGGACGGCGCGCCGCCTTGGTCCGGCGCGAACGCCGGCTTCGAATCTTTCGTATGGCGTCTCAGCCGTCCGAGGCCGGCATCTTGGCGGCGCGCACCGCGAACACCGCGTTGGCCTTGAGCATGACGCGGCCTTCGACCTGCAGCCGGCAGGTGGCGTAGATCAGGCGCTTGCCCTGCTTGTCGATCTGCACGTGGGCCTCGAGCCAATCGCCGGGCCTGACCGGATTCAGGTACTCGACCGACATCTGCACCGTGACCACCGACACCTGCCCCTGCTGCGCGATGGTGTAGCCCAGCGCGCTGTCGGCCAGGGTGGCCAGCAGCCCGCCGTGGGCGATGCTGTGCATGTTGGTGTGCGCCTCGTCCAGCCGCAGGGCCAGCACGCAGTCGGCGTCGCGCTTGTACAGCGCGCCGAGCTCGGCCAGGTGGGTCATGAAGGGACTGCTCGGGCGCCAGGGCTCGAAACCGGAAGGAACTTGGGCTGTCATGTGAAGGCCGGGTCTGAGTGGGAGTCGGAGTAAGATTTACACGATAACCAACACCCTAACAAGGCAGGAGCAGTAAAGATGGCGAAAGTCGGCATGGTTGGAATCGGCCTCATGGGCCATGGCATCGCGAGCAATCTGGTCAAGCACGGTCATGCGCTGACGGTGCTGGAGCACCCGGGCAACCAGCCGCTGGACGCGCTCAAGGCCGCCGGCGCCGCCAGCGTCACCGACGGCGCCACGCTGGCGGCGCAGTCCGACGTGATCATCCTGTGCGTCACCGGCAGCCCGCAGGTCGAGGCCGTGCTGCTGTCGCCCGGCGGCGTGCTCGAAGGCCTGCGGCCCGGCACGGTGATCATCGACTGCTCCACCGCCATCCCCTCCTCCACCGAGAAAGTCGCGCAGGCCGTGGTCCAGGCCGGCGGTCGCTTCCTGGACGCGCCCATGACCCGCACCCCCAAGGAAGCCGCCGAAGGCCGGCTCAACCTGCTGGTGGGCGGCGACGCCGCGCTGTTCGAGGAGTGCAGGCCGCTGCTGGCCTGCTTCGCCGAGAACATCACGCACGCCGGCCCGGTCGGGGCCGGCCACCGCATGAAGCTGCTGCACAACTATGTGTCGCTGGGCGTGGTGGCGCTGCTGTCGGAAGCGGCCGCCTGCGCGCTGCGCGCCGACATCGATCCGGCCGTGTTCGCCGACGTGCTGGCCAAGGGCGGCGGCGGCGGCGTGGCGCTGGAGCGCATCAAGCCCTACCTGCTGGAGCAGGACCCGTCCTCGCTGCGCTTTTTCATGTCGAACGCGCAGAAAGACCTGTCCTACTACAACACCATGGCCGCCGAGACGGGCGCGGTGCGCGAGATCGGCGCGGCCGTGCAGCACACCTTCGACCAGGCCGTGACGCAGGGCGGCGGCGAGCGCTACGTGCCCGAACTGGTTTCGCTGCTGAAAGACCGCTAGCCGCGCTTCAGCGCCCGCCGGCCGCGGCAGCCTGCCCGGCCAGCAGGCCGCGGGCGGGCAGGCGCAGCGAGATCAGCGCCGCCGCCAGCAGCAGCGCGCCGGCCGAGCCGAAGGCCACCCAGTGCGTGCCGAAGGTTTCATAGGCCCAGCCGCCCAGCCATGAACTGATCATGCCGCCGACCTGGTGGCCCAGGTAGGTCAGCCCGTACAGCACGCCCACCAGGCGGATGCCGTAGACGTCGGCCAGGATGGCCGAGGACAGCGCGATGCTGCCGGCCCACGCGATGCCGCCGATGGTGGCCGCCCCGTACAGTTCCCAGTCCGCGCCCACCATGACCAGCGCGAAGAAGCCCAGCCCGCGCACCAGGTAGATGGTGGCCAGGATGTTGCGCCGTTCCACCTGGTCCGACAGCCGGCCCAGCACCAGCGTGCTGAAGATCGCCACCAGGCCGATCAGGCCGATGCCCAGGGAGCTGGTGGTGGCGTCGAAGCCGTGGTCCATCAGCATGGGCACGCCGTGCGTGCCCAGCAGGTTCATGCTGAAACCACAGGCGAACAGGCCCAGCGCCACCTGCCAGAAAGGCAGCGTGCGCAGCGCGCCGCGCACGTCGGGCGCGGCGCGTGCGGGCGCGGGCTTGGCGGCAGCCGCCTTGTCGACGATCTGGTGAGGCAGCAGGTCGGCGTGCTCGGGCGCCTCGTCGCGCATGATGAAAAGCGTCATCGGCACCGTCATCAGCGCGAACAGGACCGCGAAGCCCAGCATGGTTTCCTTCCAGCCCACGGCGGAGATGGCGAAAGTCAGGGCCGGCGTCATCAGCGCGATGCCGGCCATCGAACCGGTGGACAGGAAGAACAGGGCCATGCCGCGCTGGCGCGTGAACCAGCGGCTGATCACCGGCGTCAGCGCCACTGGGCTGGTGAAGGCCAGGCCGATGGACAGGGCCACGCCGAAGGACAGCAGGAATTCGATGGGCCCGCCGGCGAACACCGTCCAGATGCACGAGGCCACCACGATCGCGGTTCCGGTCAGCAGCACGAAGCGCGTGCCGCGCGTGCTGACCAGGTAGCCGGCCAGCGGCATGCCCAGTCCATAACAGAGCATGCCGACGGCCACGATGCCGGACAGCATGCTGCGCGTGAATCCCAGGCTCTCGGCCATGGGCAGGAAGAACGGCCCGATCGCCATGCGCAGCCCGACGGTCAGCAGGGTGAGTACCGCAGCGGCGCCAACGATGTTCCAGCCGAAATACCAGCCGCGCGGCTGTTGCTTGTCCACGTGTGTCTCCTCGTCATCTTCTTATGGCCGCCCGCGCAAGGCGGCTTGGGCCGGCGGATGCCGGCCCGCGTCATATTACTCCCGGAGATATGCGCCGGCGGCGCGGGGGCTGGAAAAGCTGTCCGGTGACCGGCCGCGCCTATTCCCGGCGGGCCGCGTCCGCCAGTTCCAGCTCCTCGGCGTCGTTCCTGTGCGCCAGGCGGTACAGCGCCGGCAGCACCAGCAGCGTCAGGATGGTGGAGGAGATGATGCCGCCGATCACCACCGTGGCCAGCGGGCGCTGGACTTCGGCGCCGGTGCCGGTGGCGATGGCCATGGGCACGAAGCCCAGCGAGGCCACCAGCGCCGTCATCAGCACCGGGCGCAAACGCGTCAGGGCGCCGATGCGCACGGCCTGGCCGACGGATTTGCCTTCTTCGCGCAGGCCGCTGATGAACGACAGCATGACCAGGCCATTGAGCACCGCCACGCCGCACAGCGCGATGAAGCCCACCGCCGCGGTGATGGAAAGGGGGATGCCGCGCAGCCACAGCGCGATCACGCCGCCGGTCAGGGCGAACGGAATGCCGGTGAAGACCAGCAGGCCGTCCTTGACGTTGCCGAACATGGCGAACAGCAGCGCGAACACCAGCAGCAGCGCCGCCGGCACCACGATCTGCAGGCGCTCGGCCGCGGACTGCAGCTGCTCGAAGGTGCCGCCCCACGAGGTCCAGTAGCCGGCCGGGATCTTGACCCGCTCGCCGATGGCCGCGGTGGCCTCGGACACGAACGAGCCCAGGTCGCGGCCACGCACGTTGGCGCTGACCACGATGCGGCGCTTGCCGTCCTCGCGCGAGATCTGGTTGGGTCCCGGCGCCAGGTCGAAGCTGGCCACCTCGCTCAGCGGGATGTAGCTCGCCTGGGCCTGCCCTTCCTGCCTGGGCAGCGCCACCGGCAGCTTGCGCAGCGCCGCCAGGTTCTCGCGCACCGATTCGGGCAGGCGCACCACGATGTCGAAGCGCCGGTCGCCCTGGAAGTAGGTGCCCGCCTCGCGCCCGCCCACGGCGATGGCCAGGGTGTCCTGCACGTCCGCCAGGCTCAGCCCGTAGCGCGCCGCGCGGGCGCGGTCGATGTTGACCGTCAGCATGGGCAGGCCGGTGGTCTGCTCGACCTTGACCTCGGACGCGCCCGGAATGCCTTGCAGCACTTCCGCGATCTCGGCGGCGGTCGCGTTCAGCACCTCGTTGTCGTCGCCGAACACCTTGACCGCCACGTCGCTGCGCACGCCCGAGATCAGTTCGTTGAAGCGCAGCTGGATGGGCTGGGAGAATTCGTAGTTGTTGCCCGGCACCTGGGCCGCCGCCTCCTGGATGGCCGCCAGCAGCTCGGCCCGGGTCTTCTTGGGGCTGGGCCATTGGTCCATGGGCTTGAGCATGATGTAGCCGTCCGAGATGTTGGGCGGCATGGCGTCGGAGGCGATCTCGGCCGTGCCGGTGCGCGCGAACACGCGCTCGATCTCGGGAAACTGGTCCTTGAGCCGCTTTTCAAGCTGCTTCTGCATTTCGACCGACTGCGTCAGGCTGGTGCCCGGGATGCGCAGCGCCTGGATGGCCATGTCGCCCTCGTTCAGGCTGGGCACGAACTCGCTGCCCATGCGGGCCGCCAGCACGCCGCACAGCGCCACGAACACGGTCGCGCCGGCCAGCACGGCCGGGGTGCGGCGCAGCGCGGCTTCGAGCAGCGGCTCGTAGCGCCGCCTGGCCCAGGCCATCAGGCGGTTTTCCTTTTCCGCGACGTGCCTGCCCATGAACAGCGCCACCGCCGCCGGCACGAAGGTGACCGACAGGATCATCGCGCCCAGCAGCGCCAGCACCACGGTCAGCGCCATGGGATGGAACATGCGCCCTTCCACTCCGCTCAGGGCGAAGATCGGCAGGTATACGACCATGATGATCAGCTGGCCGAAAAGCAGCGGGCGGCGCGCCTCGCGCGCGGCGGCGAAGACCTCGTGGAAGCGTTCGCCGCGCGTCAGCGGCCTGCCGTGGTGCGCCTGCGCGTGGCTCAGGCGCCGCACGCAGTTCTCCACGATGACCACCGCGCCGTCGACGATGATGCCGAAGTCCAGCGCGCCCAGGCTCATCAGGTTGGCGCTGACCTTGTAGCTCACCATGCCGGTGAAGGTGAACAGCATGGACAGCGGGATGATCATGGCCGTGATCAGCGCCGCGCGGATGTTGCCCAGGAACAGGAACAGGATGACGATGACCAGCGCCGCGCCTTCCAGCAGGTTCTTCTTGACCGTGGCGATGGCCTTGTCGATCAGGTTGGTGCGGTCGTAGACCGTCACCGCCTGCACGCCGGCCGGCAGCGACTTGTTGATGGCTTCGAGCTTGGCGGCGACGGCCTGCGACACGGCGCGGCTGTTCTCCCCGATCAGCATGAAGACCGTGCCCAGCACCACTTCCTCGCCGTTGCTGGTGGCCGCCCCGGTGCGCAGTTCGCGCCCGATGGATACCTCGGCCACGTCGCGGATGCGGATGGCCTGGCCCTGCACGGTCGCGAGCACCACGTCTTCGATGTCCTGCATCGAGCGCACCTGGCCCGGCGCGCGGATCAGGTACTGCTCGCCCTTGCGTTCGATGTAGCCGGCGCCGATGTTGGCGTTGTTGCGGTCCAGCGCGGTCATGATGTCGGTCAGCGCCAGGCCGTAGGAGGCGAGCTTTTCGGTGCTGGGCGCGACCTGGTATTCCTTGGCGAAGCCGCCGATGGCGTTGATCTCGGTGACGCCGGCAATGTTGCGCAGCTGCGGCCTGATGACCCAATCCTGGATCTCGCGCAGGTCCATGGGGGTGTAGGGCGTGCCGTCGGGCTTGCGCGCGTCGTCGGCCGCCTCCACCGTCCACAGGTAGATCTCGCCCAGCCCGGAGGAGATCGGCCCCATGGTGGGCGTGATGCCTGCGGGCAGGTTTTCCCTGGCCTCCTGCAGACGCTGGTTGACCAGCTGGCGGGCGAAATAGATGTCGGTGCCGTCCTCGAAAATGACGGTCACCTGGGACAGGCCGTAGCGCGACAGCGAGCGCGTCTGCTGCAGGCCCGGCAGGCCCGCCATGACGGTCTCGATCGGATAGGTCACGCGCTGCTCGGTCTCCAGCGGCGAGTAGCCCGGCGCGCCGGCGTTGATCTGCACCTGCACGTTGGTGATGTCGGGCACGGCGTCGATGGCCAGCCGCGAGTAGTTGTACACCCCGATGGCGGCCATGCCCAGGGTGACGAAGAGCACCAGCCATCGCTGTTCGATGGCGAAGCGGATCAGGCGTTCGAACATGTTCCGCCCCCGCCTCAGTGCGCGTGCTCGGCGCTGGCCTTGCCCAGCTCCGCCTTGAGGACGAAGGTGTTCCTGGCGGCGTAGCGCGCGCCCGGCGCAAGGCCCGACAGCACCTCGACGCGCTTGTCGGAAGCCTTGCCCAGCGCCACGGGCTGGACCAGGAAGCCGCCCGGCACTTCGACGAACACGACCGGCTCGTTGTCTACCGTCTGCACTGCGTCGGCGTCCACTGTGACGGCGGCGTCCGCGGTCCTGGTCACCACGTCGACGGACACGAACAGCCCCGGCCGCCAGGCCATGTCGGGGTTCTCCAGCGTGACCCGCGCCGTGGCGGTGCGGGTCTGCTGTCCCAGCAGCGAGCCGATGTACGACACCGTGCCGGCCGCCTTGCCGTCGAAGGCGGCCGACGACACCGTGGCCGCTTCTCCCACGCGCACGTCGTGCAGGTCCTTGGGCGCGATCACGAATTCGGCCCACACGGTGCGCAGGTCCGACAAGGTGAAGATATTGGCGTTCTCCGGCAGGGCCTCGCCCAGCGCGATGTGCTTTTCCACCACCACGCCGTCGAACGGCGCACGGATCTCCAGGCTGCCCAGGTCCTTCGAGCGCGTCGCCGCGCCCACCGTGCGCAGCTTCTGCTCGGCGTTCTGCACCGCGATCTCGGCCTCCTGCAGCGCGGTGCGCGCGGCCTGGTAGTCCTGCTCGGCGGACACCTTCTCCTGCCACAGGCGCTGCTCGCGCCTGTGGGTCTGCGCGGCCAGGTCGCGGCGCTTGACCGCCGCCAGCCATTCGCTGCGCAGCTCCGACAGGGCCGTGCTGGACAGCACCGCCAGCAGCTGGCCCTTGGCGACCTGCTCGCCCAGGTCGGCCGACACGCTTTGCACCACGCCGGCCATGCGCGGCACGACGTGGGCGGTGCGGTCCGCGTTGAACTTGATCTCGCCCGGGAACTGCACCGACGAGGCCAGCGCCGCCGGCTCGGCGACCGCCGTCCCGATGCCGGCGATCGCGATCTGCTCGGCCGACAGCGGGATTTTTCCTTCTTCCTTGTCGAGCACCGCGCGCACCGCGCCGCCGCCCGCCCAGGACACCGTGGCTTCGATTTCAAAGAAATGCGGCTCCCCGATAGGCTGCTCGCTCACCAGCGCGTCCGCCTCCCGGGTGAAGCTCAGCCGCTCGGGCGCTGCGTACGGACGGCGCAATTCCGCCGTGACGGCGAGGTCGGCCGCGGAAACCGGCTTGTCCTTCTGGTAGCCGCGCAGCTTCAGGCGCGCGCGCCCGCCCCGTTCCTCCAGCAGCAGCTCGACGCTGCGCTCGCCGTCGCGGGTCAGCTCGCCGCCCTGGGGCCCGGCTTCGGCCTTTTCGTGTCCGTGGCCGGCCTCACCGTCTTCCGCCGCGGCCTGCGCCAGCGGGGCCAGCAGCAGGGCCGCATATAGGCTGGCCGCCGCCGCCGCGGCCCGCATCGGGAAGATTCGTTTGTTTTTCTGCTGTGCCATCTCTTTAGTACTCGTTTCAACGTCCCAGAATGCGGTCGATGTCCGCGGAGGCCTGATATACGGAGGCCAGCACCGTCAGGTAGGCGATGTTTCCGTCCGACAAGGTCCGCTGCGCGTCCAGCACCTCCAGAAAGCCGAACTTGCCCGCCTCGAATCCTTTGCGCGCGGCGTCATACGCCTGCGCCGCGCCCGGCAGCACCGCCGAGCGGTAATCGCGCGCGGCGCCGACCGCCAGGTCGAAGCGCGTCACGGCCTGCAGCAGTTCGGCGGTCAGCGAGGCCTGCAGCTCGCGGTACAGGTCCTGCGCCTTGTACGACTGCATGGTGGCGGCGTAGACGTTGCCCTGGTTGCGGTCGAACAGCGGCAGCGGAATGGAGACGCCCAGCTGGGCCTTGTTGCGGCCGGCCTCGTTGTCGCGCGCCACGCCCGCGCTCAGCGTGATGTCGGGATAGCGCTTGCTTTTCTCGACTTCGAGCTGGGCGCGGCCCAGGTCCACGGCCAGCTTGCCGCCGGCCAGCTTGGGCGAGGCCGCGAGCGCGGCGCGCAATTCGTCCAGCGACGCGCGCTCGGGCAGCGTGTCCAGGTTCCCGCCCACGCTGGCGAATGCCGGTTCGGCTTCGCCCCACAGCAGGGCCAGCTTGCGGCGCGCGCTCAGCAAGGCGGCCTGCGCCTCGCGCGCTTCGATCCGCGCGCTGGCCAGCGCCACCTGCGCCTTGGAGCCCTCCAGCGGCGGCGCCTTGCCCGCCGCCACGCGCCTTTCGGCCAGGCGCAGCGCGTCGCTGGCGATGTCCACGCTGCCGCGCGTGACGCGTACGGACTCCTGCGCCACCGCCACGTCGAAGAAGGCCGCGATCACCGCGGCCCGCAGGCTTGCGCGCGAGTCCGCCAGGTCCTGCTCCGCGATATCCCGGGACAGGCCGGCCGCCTTGATCCGGGCGGCGCGCTTGCCGCCGGTCTCGACCGGCAGGTTGAGCATGGCGGTGGTGGTGCGCGTGGCCTTTTGCGTGTCGTCCACGCTCACGTCGATGGACGGGTTGGGCAGCACGCCGGCCTGGGTCAGCAGGCCGCTGCTGGCGGCGGCCTCGTTGCGGGCCGCGGACAGGCCGGGATTGCGCTCCAGCGCATAGGCCAGGGCGCGCTCCAGCGTCAGCGCGTCGCGCTCGCCGGCCGCGGTTGCAGCAATGGGGTTTCGGGCGCCGCCCGTTTCCTGCCCCGACGCCGGGGCGGTGATCATCAGCGCCGCCAACGTCAGCGGCAATACGGATAAGCGCATGGATTCAAGGAAGAGAGCTTTCGGAACGAGGAAATTACGATCCGGCAATGTATCCAAGCGTCCTCGTCAATCGACCGACAGAAAAATGACATTTCTGTCAGCTTCGCGCGCCTTACGAAAACGTAATCAGGGCGTCTGCCAATTGACAGGCTGGACTCCGTAGAGTGTCACCGTCGATTAACAAATCGCGTGTATAGGCCGACCGGGCAGAACCCGGGCAGGCCACCGCCTCAACCAAGGAGCTACTCATGAAAATCCACGCCCTGTCCGCCATCGCCGCCCTGGGTGCGGCGCTTGCCCTGCCGCTGGCCGCCAACGCGTCCGGCGTCTGGCATCAGACCGATACCGAAATCGGCTACGCCATCGCCCCCGAGCACGCCGCGGGCGACAAGACCCGCGCGCAGGTGCAGAGCGAACTGGCCGCGGCCAAGGCCGACAAGGCGCAGTGGTATCTTGCCAACCTGAACGCCGCCAAGCCGGGCTGGGCCAGGCAAGGCACCTCCCGCACCCGCGAGGACGCATTGGCCGAACTGCGCGCCGTCACGCCGGCCGAGCGCGCGCGCCTGGCCGAGATCTACACCCCCGGCTGATCCCCGGGGACGGGCGGCATGGCCGCCCGCCTTTTTTCCGGCCGCCGCGCCCGATACGGGCGCGGCGCGCTTTTCAGTGTCGACAGGCCCTAGAATAAGGGCAGAGCATTCGGGGACTTCCACGCACCTTTTTTCCAGCCGATATGAAAGTACTCGTAATCGAAGACGAAAAAAAACTCGCCGAGTACCTGCGGCGCGCGCTGAGCGAACATAACTATGTGGTCGACGTGGCCCAGGACGGGGTCACCGGGCTGCACCTGGTCCGCGAAGGCCAATACGACCTGGTGTTGCTGGACGTGATGCTGCCGGCGATGGACGGCTTCACCGTGCTCGCCGAGATCCGCAAGACCAGCCGCGTGCCGGTCCTGATGCTGACCGCCCGCGACAAGCTCGAAGACCGCGTCAAGGGCCTGCGCGACGGCGCCGACGATTACCTGGCCAAGCCCTTCGCCCTGTCGGAACTGCTGGCCCGCGTGCTGGCCCTGGGCCGGCGCAGCGGCCACGCCCAGGCCGAGACCGTCGGCCAGAACGTGCTGCGCATCGAGGGCCTGGAGCTGGATCTGCTACGCCGGCGCGCCACGCGCGACGGCGTGCGGCTGGACCTGACCGCAAAAGAGTTCACGCTGCTGGCGCTGCTGATGCGCAAGCAGGGCGAAGTCCTGTCGCGCCTGGAACTGGCCGAGCAGGTGTGGGACATCAATTTCAACAGCAACACCAACGTGGTCGAAGTCGCGATCCGGCGGCTGCGCGGCAAGGTCGACGAACCCTTCGACAAGAAGCTGCTCCATACCGTGCGCGGCATGGGGTACGTGCTGGAACCGCGGAGCGATTGATGCCCGGGTGGCGTCCCAAGTCGCTGCGCCGCTGGCTGTCGCGCTGGCTGGCGGTCCAGACCTTCGTCGCGCTCGGGCTGGTATGCGCGGCGGTCTACTACGCGACCAACGTCAATCTGATCAACCGGCAGGACGCGCTGCTCCAGCAGAAGGTGGCGGTCGTGCGCCATCTGGTCGAGGAAAACGCCGCCAGCCAGGACACCACCCGCCTGCGGCACAAGCTGAGCGACTTCTTCTACGGCCGGCCGGACTTTTCCCTGGTGCTGGAGATCGAAGGCGAAAAGGTCTACTACGGCAGTCCGATAGCCGGCAACGGCGACGGCACGCACGAGCGCCGCATCGCGTTCTCGCTGCCCCACCCGGGCGCGCCCGGCGACGCCCTGAACGCGGAGCTGGTGCTGGACATCAGTTCCGACCTGCGCCTGCGCCACGCCCTGGCCTGGACGCTGTTCGCCTGCGCGCTGGCCGGCGCGATCGTGGTGGCGGCGGTGGGCACGCTGCTGGTGCGCAAGGGCCTGGCGCCGCTGGACGAACTGGCGCGGCAGGCCGCGCAGCTGTCGCCCGACCGCATCGGCGAGCGCCTGGACGAAAGCGGGCAGCCCCGCGAGATCCAGCCGCTGGTGCGCCAGTTCAACGCCGTGCTGCAGCGCCTGGAGCGCGCCTACGTGCAGATGGAAGGCTTCAACGCGGACGTCGCCCACGAGATGCGCACGCCGCTGGCGACGCTGATCGGCGAGACCGAGCTGGCGCTCAGCACCCGGCCTTCCGTGCAGGCCCTGCGCGAGACGCTGGGGTCCAACCTCGAAGAACTGCAGCGCATCGCCAGCATCGTCAACGACATGCTGTTCCTGTCGCAGGCCGACCGCGGCGCGCAGGCCCGGGGCGCGTGGCAGCGCAGCCTGGCCGAGATCGTGCGCGAAGTGACCCAGTACCACGAAGCCGAGGCGCTGGACGCCGGCGTCGAGCTGTCCGTCACGGGCGACGCCTCGGCCCTGGTCGACCGCAAGCTGTTCCAGCGGGCGGTGTCCAACCTGGTGTCCAACGCGGTGCGCTACGCCGACCGCGGCAGCGTCATCGAAGTCGAGATCTCGCGCGGCGCGCCCGCCGACGGCGCTCCCGGCGAAGTGCTGATCGCCGTGCGCAACACCGGCGAGCCCATCGCGCAGGAACATCTGCCGCGGCTGTTCTACCGCTTCTACCGCAGCGACTCGGCGCGCGAGTTCGACGCCAACCATCATGGCCTGGGCCTGGCCATCGTCGCGGCCATCGCCCGCATGCACGGCGGACGCAGCTACGCCAGCTCGTCGCAGCGGCTCACCACCATAGGCTTCAGCATCGTGATGGCGCCGCCCGCCGGCGCCGCGTAGCCGCCCATGGCAAGATCCGGAGTCCCAGGCGCGCGCGCCGGATCTACACTGGCCGCATGTATCCGACATCCCGCGACAGACCATGACCGGCAGCCTGGAAGCCCTCCACGGCGCGCTTGCGCAACAGGATTGGCAGGCCGCCACCTGCTCGCTCGACCGCCACGGCAACGCGGTGCTGCCGCGGATGCTGGACCCGGAACAATGCCGGGCGCTGGCGGCGCTGTATCCGCGCGCCGACGGCTACCGGTCGCGCGTCGTCATGGCCCGCCACGGCTTCGGCCGCGGCGAATACAAATACTTTTCCTATCCGCTGCCGCCGCTGGTCGAGGCCTTGCGCCATGCGCTTTATGCGCGGCTGGCGCCCGTCGCCAACCGCTGGAACCGCGAGCTGGGCATCGGCGTGCAGTATCCGCCCACGCTCGATGAATTCCTGGCGCGCTGCCACGACGCCGGCCAGCGCCTGCCCACGCCGCTGATCCTGCAGTACCGCGCCGGCGACTACAACTGCCTGCACCAGGACCTGTATGGCGAACACGTGTTTCCGCTGCAGGCCGCCATCCTGCTGTCCGAGCCGGGCGCAGACTTCAACGGCGGCGAATTCGTGATGACGGAAACCTGCGCCGGCCGCCAGGTGGCGCAGGTGGTGCCGCTGCGCCAGGGCGACGCGCTGGTGTTCACGGTCAACCAGCGGCCCGTGCCCGGCCGGCGCGGCGGCGCCCGCCGCGCCGCCATGCGCCACGGCGTCAGCCAGCTGCTGGACGGACGCCGGCATACGCTGGGAGTGATCTTCCATGACGCGCGCTGACGCCGTGCAGGCCGAACTGCCGCTGCATGCGGCGGACGGCCCTGTCCCGCGGATCGAACTGGCCGGCGCGGCGCCGGCCATCGACGCGCTGGACTGGAACGCCATCGCCGCGCAGCTCGACGCGCAAGGCTATGCCCTGCTGCCGGGATGGCTGGCGCCGCCGCAGGCGCGCGCGCTGCGCGCGGCGACGGCCGGCCTGCGGCGCACGGACCTGGCCCGCGAGGACCTGGGCCTGGGCGAACGCTACGTATTCGCGGCGGAGCCGCCGGCGCCGCTGGCGGCGTGGCGCGAGGCGCTGTACCGCCACCTGGTCCCCATCGCCAACCGCTGGAACGCGCGCATGGATTGCGCGCAGCGCTACCCGGACGAGCTGGCGCAATTCCTGCATCGCGGGCGGCGGGCGGGGCAGAGCCGCGCGCTGTCCTGCCTGAACCTGCTGCGCACGGACGGCTACATGGCGCTGCAGCGGCACGACGCCGGTGCGCACGTGTTTCCGCTGCAATGCATCGCGCTGCTGTCCGAACCGGACGAGGAATTCACCGGCGGCGAGTTCGTGATGACGGAGCAGCGCCCGCGCATGCAGACGCGGCCCATGGTGCTGCCGCTGCGCCTGGGCGACGCGGCGCTGATCGCCACGGCGCAGCGGCCGGTCAGCGGCGCGCGCGGCGACTACCGGGTCAGCCTCAAGCACGCCATCAGCCGCGTTCGCAGCGGCGAGCGCGCCGGGCTGGAACTGTTGTTCCACGACGCGCCCTGACCCGCCGCCGGCGCGTCAATCCTCTTCGACGAAGGCCTCTTGGCGCTTCTTACGGATGTTGGGCAGCGCCACCAGCACCACCAGCACCACCGCCGCTCCCAGCAGCGAGGCCGAAAGCGGCCGTTCCACGAAGGTCAGGAAATCCCCGCGCGACAGCAGCAGCGCGCGGCGGAAGTTCTCTTCCATCATGGGCCCCAGCACCAGGCCCAGCAGCAGCGGCGCGCCTTCGCACTTCAGCTTGCTCCAGACATAGCCCACCACGCCGAAGACCGCCGTCATGTAGAGATCGAAGGTGTTGTAGTTCAGCGAATACACGCCGATGGTGCAGAACACCAGGATGGCCGGAAACAGAATGCGGTAAGGCACTTTCAGCAGCTTGACCCACAGCCCCACCAGCGGCAGGTTCAGCACCACCAGCATCAGGTTGCCGATCCACATCGAGGCGATCAGCCCCCAGAACAGGTCCGGATGGCTGGTCATGACCTGCGGACCGGGCTGGATGTTGTGGATGGTCATGGCCCCGACCATCAGCGCCATGACCGCATTGCCGGGAATGCCCAGCGTCAGCAGCGGAATGAAGGACGTCTGGGCGCCCGCGTTATTGGCCGACTCCGGTCCCGCCAGGCCGGCCGGATGGCCCTTGCCGAAGCGCTCCGGCTCGCGCGAGAGCTTTTTCTCCAGCGTGTAGGACGCGAAGGCCGACAGCACCGAGCCGCCGCCCGGCAGGATGCCCAGCATCGAGCCGACCGCCGTGCCGCGCACGATGGCCGGCGCGGCTTCGCGCATTTCCTGCTTGTTCGGATACAGCGAGCCGACCTTGTCGGTGATCTCGACGCGCTTGTCCTTGAGCTCCAGGTTGTTCATGATTTCGGCGAAACCGAACACCCCCATGGCGACGATGGCGAAGTTGATGCCGTCCTGCAGTTCCGGGATGCCGAAATCGTAGCGGGCGACGCCGGAGTTCACGTCCGTGCCCACCAGGCCCAGCAGCAGGCCCAGCAGGATCATGCAGATCGCCTTGATCAGCGCGCCGGAGGCCAGCACCACGGCGCCGACCAGGCCCAGGCACATCAGCGAGAAGTACTCGGCCGGGCCGAACTTGAACGCGACCTCGGCCAGCGGCGGCGCGAACGCCGCGATCAGCATGGTGGCCACGGTGCCGGCGAAGAAGGAACCGACGGCGGCCAGCGACAGCGCCGCCCCGCCGCGCCCGTTGCGCGCCATCTGGTGGCCGTCCAGCACGGTGACCACGGCCGATGTCTCGCCTGGCAGGTTGACCAGGATGGCGGTGGTGGACCCGCCATACTGCGTGCCGTAGTAGATGCCAGCCAGCATGATCAGGCCGGCGACCGGCGGCAGCACGTAAGTGATCGGCAGCAGCATGGCGATCGTGGGCACCGGCCCCAGCCCGGGCAGCACGCCCACCAGCGTGCCCAGCACGCAGCCCAGCAGCGCATACAGCAGGTTCTCCGGCGTGAACGCCACGGAGAACCCCTGCATGAGGTGTTCTAGCAATTCCATCCCCGCTCCTTCATTCGCTTAAATCAAGCTGAAAAGATCGTAATACGATATAAAAACCAGAGGAATCCGGGTTTTTCCCAGGCGGCGCCAGGCCACGGGTATGCGAGTTGCTCGCCAGGCGGTCGACGGCAATACGGCCGTCCCTGCACTAAGGAGCGTCACTCATGGTCAGACCATCCCTACTCCAAGGCCTGGGCGCGGCAATGCTGGCCCTGGCGCTGGGCGGCTGCGCGGCCCAGGACGGGCAGCGCAGCACCGGCCAATACACCGACGACGTCGCCACCACCGCGCGCGTGCGCGAGGCGCTGGTGAAAACGCCCAACCTGAGGTCGAACACCATCCAGGTGGAGACCTACCGCGGCGTGGTCCAGCTCAGCGGCTTCGCCGACAACGAAGACAGCGCGGCCTCCGCCGTGGGCGCGGCGCGCGGCGTGGCGGGCGTGAAGGAGATCCGCAACAACATCCAGATACGCAATCCCCAATAGCGCGGCACGGCGCTTGCTGCCTGCGCGATGGACCCAGCCTATCCGGAGACCCGCCATGCCCCGAACGCCCGCCCCCTCCCTGCCAGACTCCGAGATCGAAGAATCCGGCCGGCCCGACCTGGGACCCAGCGATTCGTCGGACTCGGCCAGCGACCTGCCGCGCGAGCTGGTCCATACCGACAGCGACGCGCAAGGCACGGGCGACCGCGAAAGCGCCAATCCGCGCGACCGCGGCCATGACGGCGCGGACATCGAGACCGACCACGTCACCGACGCGGAGCGCGCCGGCGTGTCGCGCCGCCCGCCCGATCCGGTGCGCAACGGCGGCTAGCGCGGCCGCCATGGACGCGATCGAACGCGTCGCCGTCTTCATGCGCGAGCACGCGCTGACGCTGGTTACCGCCGAGTCGTGCACCGCCGGGCTGATCGCGGCCACGCTGGCCGACGTGCCCGGGGCCGGCTCGCTGCTCGATTGCGCGTTCGTGGTCTATACGCCCGAGGCCAAGATGCGCTGCCTGGGCGTATCGGCGCGCACGCTGGCGCGGCACAACCTGACCAGCGAGGCGGTGGCCAGGGAAATGGCGCTGGGCGCCGCGCAGCGCAGCCCGGCGCGGGTGGCCATCTCGAACACCGGCGTCACCGACGGCATAGATGGCGAGATCCCCGCCGGCACGCAGTGCTTCGCGTGGGTATTCAAGGCTGGCGGGGCCGACGCGGCGCCGGCCGTGCGCACCGAAACCCGGCGCTTCGACGGCGGCCGCAACGCCATCCGCGAGGCCAGCGCCCGCTACGCCCTGGTCCGGCTGGCCGAGCACTACGCCGAACTGGTTGGAGCCGCCCCGCCGCGCTGAAGCGCAGACGCCTCCAGGCACAGCGATTGCTGGCCTATCGGCGGCACTCCTGTTCCAACGGCGCACTGCGCCCTCATATGGAGGTTCACATGAAAACCCGCCACCTGACAGCCACTCTTCTCGCCTCGCTGACGCTGGCCGCGGCCCACGCGGCGCAGGCGCAGACCGCGCCCGCGGCCCCGCCGACGGCGCCGGAAGCCAGGCTGGACAGCGCCGACCGCGATTTCCTGGAAAACGCGGCCCAGGCCGGCAACCTGGAAATCGCCGGCAGCAAGCTTGCCCTCGAAAAAGCCCGGGACCCGGACGTCAAGGCGTTCGCCCAGAAGATGATCGACGAGCATGGCAAGGCCGGCCAGGAACTGGCCACGCTGGCCAAGAGCAAGGGCTACGACGCGCCGACCGATCCCTCGCTGGTGCAGCAGGCCAAACTCAAGGCGCTGGGCCTGCGCGACGACAGCTTCGACAAGGCTTACGTCGATGAAATCGGCGTCTCCGCGCACCAGGACGCGGTCAAGGAGTTCGAGGAGGCCTCCAACGAGGCGAAGGACCCGGACGTCAAGCAGTTCGCCACGCAGACCCTGCCGGTCCTCCAGCAGCACCTCGAAGCCGCGCAAGCCCTGCAGCAGCGCTTCAACGCTGCCAAGAAGTAAGCGCCGGTCCGGCCGGACCGCTTCCATGGGGAAGCGCCGGCGCGCGGACAGCGGGCGTGAATGACAACGGGCTAGCCGCGGGACACGTATATGGATCGTGAGGAACTACTGGCACAGATGATCGCCACCCCAGCGGCCGATCGGAGCTTTCATGAATGGCCCGAGGTGCTGGCCAATTACGCCCAGTGCCTGGCGCAGCTCGCCCCCAGGCTGCGGCCCGAGGAGCTGGACAGCCTGGTGCAGGCCGGCGCGGACTTCTATCGCACGCTGGCCCGCGCCGAACAATACCGGCGCACCTCCGTATGGGATGAACCGCCCGGCTGACCGCGGCCTAGAACCTGCGGCGGTAGGCCTGCTGCACATATTGCCTCAGCTCCGCCTCGGTCGAGGACGCTTCAGCCGCCTGCTCCTCCGGGACCAGCAGGCGGCGGGCGGCTTTGAGCGTGCGCTGCGCCCTGCGTTCGCCCTCGCTCAGGTCGACGGCGTCGGCGGCGGGCGGGGCCGTCGCATTGTGCTCAAGTGGGTTCATGGCCATGCTCCGAACGGCGGGAATGCCGCTTTCGTGCGCAACAGCAAGCCGCATGCCCGCCCGCGCCCCGCCCCGGCGGCACGGCGCTTGCTGCGCCGACGGGCATGTACGCAGACTGGCTTTCCGGCATCCCGGCATTTTCCGATCATCCCCTGTTGCGCTGGGCCTTCGCTCTCACGCTGGGCGCGGCGCTGTTCTTCGCGATCGGCGCGGCGCTGCGCCTGCTGCGCGCCCGCCTGCAGCGGCCCGCCGCCAGGCCGCTGATGCGCGCCGTGGCCCAGATTCTGCAGCGCACCAGCCATTTCGTGCTGCTGGTGATGGCGATACTGATCAGCGCCGAAATCGCCGCCGCGCCCATGCCCTGGAGCGGCCGCAACGCCCAGCACCTGTGGTTCGTGGTGCTGGCCCTGCAGCTCGCGCTGTGGCTGGACCGGGCGGTGGACGTGGGGCTGGAGCAGGCGCTGGCCTCGCGCGGACAGGTCAATACCGTCACGGCCACGCTGTTCCGCTTTCTGCTGCGCACGCTGGTGTGGATCGTCGCCCTGCTGGCCATGCTGGACAACCTCGGGGTCAACATCACCGCGCTGGTGGCCAGCCTGGGCATAGGCGGCGTGGCGGTCGCGCTGGCCGTGCAGACCATACTGAGCGACCTGTTCGCGTCGATCTCGATCGGGCTGGACAAGCCCTTCGAGGCGGGCGACTTCATCGTGTTCGGCCAGGTCGCCGGCAGCATCGAGCACGTCGGCCTGAAGACCACCCGCATCCGCAGCCTGGGCGGCGAGCAGATCGTCTGCTCCAACACCGAGCTGCTCAAGCAGACGATCCAGAATTACAAACGCATGCAGCAACGGCGCATCGTCTTTACCGTGCGCGTCACCTACCAGACGGACGTGGAGCGCGCGGCCGCGGTGCCCGGCCTGATACGCGCGCAGATCGAGCGCCAGCCGGACACCCGCTTCGACCGCGCGCACCTGGCGCGCTTCGGCGACAACGCGCTGGAGTACGAAGCCGTCTATTACGTGATGACGGCCGACTACAACCGCTACATGGATATCCAGCAGGAGATCAACCTGGGCATCATGCGCGAGCTGGAGGCCGCGGACATCGCGCTGGCGCTGCCCGAGCGCCTGATACACATAACGAGGCGGGGCGGCCCCGCCGCCCCGCCGCAACCGCCTGCCTACCAATAGGGGTCCTGCTTGTAGTACTGGTGCAGGTCGCGCGCCCAGCTTTCGTCGGCCATCCTGGGCCAGTTGTCCTTGTCGAAACCCGGCGCGTTCTTCAGCACTTCCTTGTCGACATTGAGGATGAAGCACTTGCGGTCCGTATCCAGCGTCAAGGCGGACCATGGAATGGCGTACAGCTTGTCGCCCATGCCCAGCACCCCGCCGCGCGACAGCACCGCGTAGGCGACGCGGCCGCGCGGCACGTCGATCATGATGTCCTTGATCGAACCCAGCTCTTCGCCGGCGGCGTTGTACACGTCATTGCCTTCCAGCGTGTCGGCCGCCATGATTTCGGGGCCCGGACCGGTGGCCGATTGCTTGGGACCGCCGACGATATTGGTTTGTTGCTCCATTGCCTTTCTCCTATGCGGGGCCTATCCCCAGGTTGCACTACGCCATCTTTTCGCAAGCCTGCGCGCACTGGCGGCAGGCCTGCTCGCATTCGTCCATGCCGTCCAGGCCGGCGCAGCTCTCGGCGCAGGCCTTGCACAGCTGCGCGCAGGCCGCGCAGACGCGGCCGTGCTGCTCGACACCGATCAGCATGGTGTGGGCGGCCGCGCGGCAGATTTCCGCGCAGGCCATCATCAGCCGGAAGTGATCCGGCTCGACATGGGCGCCGCCGGCCTCCAGGCAGTGCTGCGAGGCCGTCTGCAGACAACTTCGATAGCACTCCAGGCAGCGGCTGATGCACTGCTCCATGTCTACATCGGTACTGGTCATTACGTCCTCCTTGCGATGCGATCGGGTTGCGGACTGCCCCATCCAGCAAACCGCGTGCCCGCGTGCGCGACCGTCGTCGCGAGGTTGCGCAACGCCGCCTGGACGCTAGCCTCCCAGCCGGGGAAAGGCATGCACCAGCGCCAGGGCCAGCAAACCCTGGGCCACGGTGTACAGCCACATGATGGCCGTGTTGTCCAGGCAGGCTGGCCGTTCGGCGCTCAGCCGGCCGGCCCGCGCGCGCGCCAGCGTAAACGCGCCCATCGCCAGCGAAACGATCGCGAACGCCGCCTGCAGGCCGGCCACCGCGTAGACCGACGCGGCGTAGGCCGAGGCCTGCGGCCGCAGGCCGGCGCCCCAATGCGCGTACAGGTCCAGCCCGGCCGAGGCCGCCAGCAGGAGGCCGGCCAGCGGCAGGCTCCAGCCCAGTTGCGCCAGCCTTCCCTTGCGCAGTCCGCGCCGGGCCAGCGCCACGAATGCGCCGGAGCCCGCCAGCAGCATGGCCGCCAGCCATGCCGAAGCGGCCTCGGGCGGCCTGCCTGCCGGCCCCCACGCTTCGCGGTCGGCCGCCCACAGGAACAGGTAGGCGAAGACCAGTGAAGCGAAGATGCTGGCGCTGACCATGACCAGCATGACCATGGCCCACCAGGAATGCGAGGCGCTGCCGGGGCAGCCCAGCGGCAGCCGCAGGCCGGCGCCCACGTCCACCTCCAGCGGCGCGCCGGTGTCGGCGTCCCACAGCCAGCGCCATAGCGCGGCCACGGCCAGCACGCCGAAGGCCGTGGCCAGCAGCGGCAGCTTGAATGTCAGCAACAGGAAGAAACCGGCCGTGCCCAGCGCGGCCAGCAGCGGCGACCAGGCCGGCCCGGGCAGCGCCAGCACATAGTCGGGCCGCGCGTCCAGCGCGGTGGTCACCAGGGTCGAGCGCAGGCCGGCCGGCGCGTTGGGCAGGAAGTGGTGGCCGGCTTCGACCTCGCGCGCCAGGCCGGGCTGGTCCCACAAGGGTTCGCGGCTGCTGACCAGCGGCACGCTGCGCATGCCGTAGGCCGCGCTGGGCAGCCATTCCAGCGTGCCCGCGCCCCATACGTTGCCGGCGGCCGCCCCCAGCGAGGGCCGGCAGTTGCGCGCCACGTCGACCAGGAACACCAGCACGCCGGCGGCGATCAGGTAGGCGCCCACGGTCGAGGCCAGGTTCAGCAACTCCCATCCCTGACTCTGGGCATAGGTGTAGACGCGCCGCGGCATGCCCGCCAGGCCGGTGAAGTGCATGGGGAAAAACGCCAGGTTGAAGCCGACGAACATGAGCCAGAAGGCCCAGCGCCCCAGGCGTTCCGACAACGGCCGGACGCTGACGAAAGGCATCCAGTAATAGAACGCCGCGAACAGCGGGAACACCATGCCGCCGAACAGCACGTAGTGCAGATGGGCGACGACGAAATAGGTGTCGTGCACCTGCAGGTCGAACGGGATCACGGCCACCATCACTCCGGTCAGCCCGCCCAGCACGAAGGTGAAGAAAAAGCCCAGGATGAACAGCATGGGCGTCCTGAGCGGGCGCAGGCGCACCGCGGCGGCTATGGTGGCGATCCAGGCGAACACCTGTATGGCAGTCGGCACCGACACCGCCATGCTGGCCGCCGACGCGACGTCGAGCAGCAGCTCGGGAATGCCGGTGGCGTACATATGGTGCACCCACAGCCCGAAGCTGAGGAATCCCGTGCCCAGCACGGCCGCCACCACCAGCGGATAGCCCACCAGCCGCGCGCCGGTCATGGCGGGCACGATCATCGACACCATGCCGGAAGCCGGCAGGAAAATGATATAGACCTCGGGATGGCCGAAGAACCAGAACAGGTGCTGCCACAGCAACGGCTCGCCGCCGCGCTGCGCGATGAAGAACGGCAGGTCGAATGCGCGCTCCAGCTCCAGCAGCGCGGTGGCCACGATCACCGCCGGGAACGCGACGATCACCATGCCGCAGAACACCAGCATCACCCAGGCGTACACCGGCATCTTGTCCAGCGTCATGCCGGGCGCGCGGGTGCGCAGAATGCCCACCGCCAGCTCGATGGCGCCGGCGATCGCCGAGATCTCGATGAAGCCTATGCCCAGCAGCCACAGGTCGGCGTTGAGCGCCGGCGAATACGCCGTGCTGGTCAAGGGCGGATACATGAACCAGCCGCCGTCCGGGGCCAGCCCCACGAATATGCTGCAAAAGAACACCAGGCCGCCGATGGCGTAAGCCCAGTACGCGTAGGCCGACAGGCGCGGAAACGGCAGGTCGCGCGCGCCCAGCATGTTGGGCAGCAGCAGCACCGCCACCGCCTCGACCGCCGGCACCGCGAACAGGAACATCATCACGGTGCCGTGCATGGTGAACAGCTGGTTGTAGAGCGCGTGCCCGATCAGCGCGTTGTCCGGCACGGCGAGCTGGGTGCGCATCAGCAGGGCCAGCACGCCGGCCAGCAGGAAGAACAGCAGGGCCGTGGCGATATACAGCAGGCCGATGGAAGTGTTGTTCACCACCGTCAGCGCGCGCCAGCCGGTCGGACGCCGCCAGGCGCGCTCCAGCCCCTGCAGTTCGCCGTCCGGGCGCGGCAGCGGATTGGGCGGCGGCCTCATTTCAGGCTGTCCAGGTAGCCGGCCACGGCGCGCAGTTCCGGCCCGCTCAAATGGTCGAAGGCCGGCATGCGGTTGCCGGGCTTGATGTGCTGGCCGCCGGCGATCCAGCCCGCCAGCGCGCCCACGTTGTTGGACAGCGCGCCGGCCGCCAGCGCGGGCCGGCTGCCCACGTGGGTCAGGTCCGGCCCCAGCGTCCCGGCCGCCGCCGTGCCGCGCACCGCGTGGCACTGGGCGCAATCGCGCTGAAACACGCGCTCGCCCAGGCGCAGCGCCGGCGCGGCCGCGGCCGCCGGGCGGCGCTGCGCCTGCATCCATTGCTCGAAACGCGCCGGCTCCAGCGCCTGCACCTCGAACCGCATATTGGCGTGCTGGGCGCCGCAGTACTCCGCGCAGAAACCGCGGAACACGCCGGGCTCGGGCGCCAGCACGCGCAGCCGGTTGACGCGCCCGGGCACCAGATCCAGCTTGCCGGCGAGGCTGGGCGCCCAGAAGCTGTGGATCACGTTGTCGGAACGCAGCAGGAACTCCACCGGCACGCCGGCCGGAATCCGGATCTCGTTGGCGGTTTCGAACAGCAGGCCGCCGCCCGCGTCCCGGTAGCGCACGCGCCACCACCACAGTTCGCCCGCCACTTCGATGCGCAGGGCCGGCTCGGGTCCGCGCGCCATGGCGGCGGCCGCCTGCAAGGCGTAGACCAGCAGGGCCGTCAGCGCCGCCGTCGGAAACGCGACGCCGGCGGCCACGATCAGCGCCGGGCGGCCCAACAGCCGGCGCGCGCGCGCCGGACCGTACATCGCCAGCCCCAGCAGCAGCGCCGCCAACACGAAGATCGCCGCGGCGCCCAGGTACAGCACCCAGCCGATTTCGGCGATGCGGGCCGCGTCCTCGCCCTGCGGCTGCAGCACGGAATGGGTCTGCGCCCGGGACGCGGCCGGCAGCGCGACGGCAAGCAGGAAGGCAATGATGGGCGCCATATGAGAAAGCGGAAGTCCGGCCAAGACGCGAGCAGCCGCAGGCGGACGCCGCGCCGGCCGTGCCCAGCACGCGGCGTGCCCGCCGCACGGGGCATAAGACTTGCTGGACGCGCCAGCCAGGAGGCCCGCCGTGCAAGCTCATGCCCGCCCCATCGCCGCGCTCTTGGGCGCCGCCGCCCTCGCGCTGCTGGCCGGGTGCGAGGACGGACGTCCGCCGCTGGCGCCGGCCGGCCCCGCCGCGGCGCAGGCCGACCCGGCGCGCGGCCGCGGCCTGGTGGCCGCGCGCGGCTGCGTCGCCTGCCACACGGTCCCTGGCGTGCGCGGGCCGCGCTCGAACGTGGGGCCGCCGCTGGAGGACCTGGCGCGGCGCGCCTATCTGGGCGGCGCGCTGCCCAACACGCCGGCCAATCTGGCGCGCTGGCTGCTGGACCCGCCCGCCTTCAACCCGGGCACCGCCATGCCCGACATGGATCTGACGCCGGCCGAGGCCGCGGACATCGCCGCGTTTCTGCTGGCCCCCGCCTCATCCGGGGGACGCGCGCCATGAAAAACTGGAAAGTCGCCGCCCTGACCGTGCTGGCCGGCGCCGCCGGCGGGGCCGGCCTGGGCGCCGCCGCCGTCTATTGGGGCTGGTACGACGTCGGCGCCACCGCCTCGCACACCATCGCCGTGCACCGCCTGCTCGACGTTGCCCAGGTACAGGCGGTGCGGCGGCGCGCGGCGGACATCGAAGTCCCCGATCTGGACGATCCGGTCCGCGCGCGCAACGGCCTGGCGCTCTACCAGGCCCATTGCGTGCAGTGCCACGGCGCGCCGGGCGTCGCGCCCGAGCCCTATGCGCTGGGACTGAACCCGGCTCCCGCCGCGCTGGTCGGCAGCGCGCGCGAGCGCCCGGCCGCCGACATTTACTGGATCGTGCGCGAAGGCATCCGGATGACCGGCATGCCGGCCTGGCGCTACCGCCTGACGGATGCCGAAATCTGGGACGTGGTGGCGTTCATGCGCGTGCTGCCGGCGCTGTCGCCGCGCGACTACCGGGCGCAGGCCGACGCCGCCGGTCCGACGGCGCGCCCGCAAGCGGTCGCGCCGCGCGTGGGCGACGCCGCGGCCGGGCGCGACGCATTGCAGCAATACCTATGCGCCACCTGCCACGCCATACCCGGCGTGGCGGGCGCCAACCATCACGTGGGACCGCCGCTGGCCGGCATCGCCAGCCGCCCCTACATCGCCGGCACCCTGCCCTACACGCAGGCCAATATGCAGCGCTGGCTGCTTGCGCCGGACAGCATCAAGCCCGGGTCGGCCATGCCGGACCTGGGCCTGAGCGAGCAGGACGCGCGCGACATCGCGGCGTTTCTCGATACGCTGCGCTAGCTTCTGCTGCGCGCGCCGCCGCCGCGGTTGCGCTGGCTCTGCTGGTCCTGGCCGGTGCCGACCTGGCTGACGTGGCCTTCCTTCTTGGTCCGGTTCTGCACGTCGCGGTGGCTGGCCTGGGTTTCGCGCGCGGTGTCGTCGGCCGACGGATTGGGCTTGCTGTCTTTGGGTTTCATGGCGGACTTCCTCGGATATGCCGGATGGTGTCCAGGCAGCAAGCCCCATGCCCGCAAGCCCCTCCCGGCACGGCGCTTGCTTGGGCTGCGCCATGGACAAGTTCATCGAAATCTTCGCGCTGCAGGCCGGCTTCGCCGAAATGCTGATACGCGGCACCACGATGTACTGGGTGCTTTACGCCTTGTTGCGCATTTCCGGCAGGCGCGACCTGGGTTCTCTGGGCATGGCCGACATGCTGGTGCTGGTGCTGGTGGCCGACGCCGCCGGCAACGCCATGTCGGGAGATTCCTACTCCATGGGCGACGGCATCATCGTGGTCGCCACCATCGTGGGCTGGAGCTATCTGCTGGACCGGCTGACGTATTACATCCCGCCGTTGCGCCGCCTGCTCGAACCGCAGCGGGTCTGCCTGGTGAAATCCGGCCGCGTGCTGGCCAGCGGCCTGAAGCGCGAACACGTCACGCGCAGCGAACTGATGGAGCAGTTGCGGCTCAAGGGCGTGGCCAGCCTGTCGGAGGTCCACCGGGCGTATCTGGAGACCACCGGCGAATTCAGCGTGATCCGCGCGTCCGACGCCAACAAGGGAGGCGCCTCCACGCTGGAGGAGGACGACTGAGCGGCGCAGATATTCCACCCTGTCGGTACTTTTTTCCGAATGCCGCGGATTTCCGCCGGACCGGACGCTAGCCGCCGGCCAGCTTCCTGGCGCGGACCAGCGCGTCCACGATGGTCCGGTACACGGCCTGGCGGCCCTGCTCGTCCGGATTGCGCAACGCGTACGAGGGATGGTAGGACGCCAGCACCGGTATGCCATCGCGCGCCAGCGTGCGGCCCAGCGCCGCCGCCAGGGTCTGGCCGCGGTCGCGCACCGCGGCGCCCAGCGCGGTCGCCCCCAGGGCCACGATGACGCGTGGCCGGACGGTTTCGAGTTCCTTGTCCAGCCAGTAGGCGCAGGCCTGGATCTCGGCCTGCGCCGGCGTTTTGTGCATGCGGCGCTTGCCGCGCAGCTGCCATTTGAAATGCTTGACGGCGTTGGTCAGGTAGACCGCTTCGCGCGCCACGCCCGCCTGTTCCAGGGCCCGGTCCAGCAACGCGCCGGCCGGTCCGACAAACGGCAGGCCGGCCAGGTCCTCCTTGTCGCCCGGCTGTTCGCCCACCAGCATGATGGCGGCGCGGCGCGCGCCGGCCCCGGGCACGGGCTGGGTGGCGTTGCGCCACAGCCCGCAGCGCCGGCAGGCCTTCAGCGTTCTGGGGCGCTGCTGCGGGTCGACGTCGTCGGGCCCGGGTTCGGGCGGCGGTCTGGAAGCGGCCATGCGCCTGCCCCTAGCGGCGCGCCAGGGAACCGGGCGCGTACAGCTGCCGCCACGCCGCCGTGTCCGGCGGCCGGCGGCGCGCGCGCGCCGTCAGCTCCCGTTCCGCGCTGAAGTACGCCACCGTGCGCGCGATGCCCTCGGCCGGGTCGACGCGCGGCCACCAGCCCAGGCAGCGCCGCGCCAGCGAAATGTCCGGGCAGCGCTGGGTCGGATCGTCCACCGGCAGGTTGCGGTGCACCAGCGGCACCTGCGCGCCGGTCAGCACGCGCACCATGTCCGCCATCTGCAGCATGGTCAGTTCGGCCGGATTGCCCAGGTTGACCGGCCGCGCCATCTCGGCCGGACTTTCCATCAGCCGCACCAGGCCGTCGATCAGGTCGTCCACATAGCAGAAGGAGCGCGTCTGCGTGCCGTCGCCATAGATGGTCAGCGGCTGGCCGGCCAGCGCCTGCATGATGAAGTTGGACACCACGCGGCCGTCGTCGGGCGCCATGCGTGGACCGTAGGTGTTGAAGATGCGCGCGATCTTCACGACCACGCCTTCGTGGCGCGCGTACTCCATGAAAATGGTCTCGGCGCAGCGCTTGCCCTCGTCGTAGCAGGAACGCGGCCCGATCGGGTTGACGTGGCCCCAGTAGCCCTCGCGCTGCGGATGCTCCAGCGGGTCGCCATAGACCTCGCTGGTCGAGGCCTGCAGCACGCGGGCGCCGCAGCGCCGCGCCAGCTCCAGCAGCTGCATGGAGCCCAGCACGCAGGTACGCAGCGTTTTCAGCGGATCGGCCTGGTAGTGGACCGGCGAGGCCGGGCATGCGAGGTTGTAGATCCGGTCGACTTCGATGCCGGCCAGCGGTTCGACCACGTCATGCCGCAGGCACGAAAAGCGCGGCTGGTCGGCGAAGCCGGCCAGGTTGCGCGCCCGCCCCGTCTGGAAATTGTCCACGCACACCACTTCCCAGCCGTCGGCAAGCAGGCGGGCGCAAAGGTTCGAGCCCAGAAAGCCGGCTCCGCCGGCGACCAGCGCGCGGCCGGTCCGTACAGTATCGTCCATCATGCAGCCTCCAGGATCGTATCGAAGACGTCCACCCAGTCGGACACGAATCGTTCCATGCCGAATCGCGCCAGCGCGGTCTCGCGGCCCCGGGCGCCCCACTGCCGCGCCAGCTCGGGCTGCTCCAGCAGCGCGCGCGCCGCCTGCGCCAGCCGCTCGGGACGGGTGTCCACGTAGCCGTTCTCCCCGCTTCTGATGACGGTGGGCAGTTCCGTCGCGGCGAAGCCCACCACCGGCACGCCGCAAAGCATGGCTTCCACCAGCGACAGCCCCAGGCTGGCGTAGCGGATCGGGCTGAAGAAATACCGGTAGCGCGCCATGAAGGCGCCGACTTCCATATTGGGCACCTCGCCCAGGCCGCCCAGTTCCTCCGCCCCCATGCCGATCAGGTCCAGCGGCGTGCGCGCGCGCATGTCCTCGAACAGGTCCAGCCCGATGCGCCTGCCGCGCCGCGCCAGATGGTTGATGGCGACGACGCCGCGCGCCAGCGAACCGTCGTAGTGCGCCGCGGGCGGCGGCACGCCGTGCTCGACCACGCGCACCGGCATGTCGCCGCAGTCCCACATCGCCGCGTTGTACGGGGTGACGTGCACGGTCAGGCCGCGCTCGTGGCGAAACGGATGCACGCTGTCGGTGGGATGCGGGGCCGGCGGATTGTGCTCCAGATACGCGCAGGGCAAGGCGCGCTGCTCGTCGTCCAGCAGCAGCCGGGCGTCGTCCAGGTTCTGGCGCGACTGGTACAGCACGCAGTCGAAGCGCAGCGAGCGCAGGTCCTGCGCGGGCACCTGGACCACGTTGCCGGTCCACGGGATGCGCCGGCCCAGTTCGCCATAGCCCGGCGGGCCGCCGGGCAGCCCCGGCACGATGAAATCGTGCGGCACGTGGCCCAGCGCATACAGGTAATTGCCATGCACGTGCCAGGTCAGGATGCGCAGGCGGCGCGCGGCGCGCGGCGTTGTTGTCGGCATCATGGTTCAACCCTTCCCAGTTGCGCCCGCGCGCAGGCCAGCACCTGCGGCACGCTCACGGCCAGGGCGCAGGGATGGCCGATCGGACAGGTTTCGTAGGCGCACGGCCGGCAAGGCGCGTCGGCCGCCAGCACCGCGTGGCGGCGCCGGTCCAGCGGCGCCCAGCGCGCCGCGTCGCTGCCGCAGGCGATCACCACGCTGCGCGCGCCGACCGCGGCGGCCACGTGCGAGATGCCGGTGTCGTTGCACACCAGCAGACGGCAGCCGGCCACCAGCGCGGCCAGGCCGCCCAGCGCGGTCGCGCCGCAAAGATCGGCCAGCGGCACGCCCGCCCGCCGCCGCAGTTCGGCGGTCATGCCGCGTTCGGCCTCGGTTCCGGTCAGCGCGACCTGCCAGCCCTGCCCGGCCAGCGCCTGCGCGACCTGCGCATAGCGCTCCAGCGGCCAGCGCCGCGACGGCAGGCGCGCGCCCACGTGCATCAGCACCAGCCTGGCCGGGTCCAGCGTGTGCTCGCGCAGCAGGCGCCGCGCCTCGTTCCGGTCGGCTTCGCCGATGGGAAACTCCAGGCCGTCGTCCTCGGCCGGCAGGCCCAGATGGCGCAGCAGCGCCAGATAGCGCCGCGGCTCGGGCAGGCCGTCGGGCCAGGCCAGGCGCTGGCCGGGGATCTCAGCCGCGGCCTCGGCCACGAAGCCGCCCCAGCGGCGCGCGCCCAGGCGTTCGACCAGCGGATTGGAGCGCGCGCCGCTGCCATGCATCTGCAGGGCCACGTCGTAGCCGCTGCGGCTCATGCGGCGAAAGAACGCCGGCAGCGCCTGCGGCCGCGCCGGCTGCTCGGGAAACGCCGGGATGCCGGGGAACTCGATCAGTTCGTCCACATAGGCGTGGAAGCGCGCGCAGAATTCGCGCGCGCCGGGCAGCCCCACCAGCGCGACGCGCGCCTGCGGAAATGCGCGCCGCAGCGCGCGCAGGGCGGGCACCGCGCACAGCATGTCGCCCAGCTGCAGCGCGCGGAACACCGCGATGCTGGCCGGCGGAGAGGCGGGATCGAGCAGCGGCGTCATGCGCGCCTCCCGGCGCTGCGCACGCCCGCGTAGCGCACCCAGCCCACGCAGCGCCACCAGATCGACAAGAGCGGAATGCAGGCCGACGTCACGGCCAGGTCGATCACCTCGCGCACGCCGCGGCGCGTGCCGCGCAGGCGGCGGACAAAGAAATTCACGCTCAGCCCGGCCCACAGCACCGCCGCCGCCAGCGCGGCCTGCGCATGGCCCAGCGCGGCCAGCGCCACGGCCGAAACAAAGGCCGCCGCCACCACCAGGTAATAGCGCCAGGCCGTGGAACGGATGCGGCGCCGGTACAGCGACGGATACTTGCGGCGCAGCAGCATGTCGTACATGGCCTTCTTCTGCATGCCCAGCCCGGCCGCGAAACGCTGGCCGCGCAGCGGATGCAGCACCCGCGCGCGCGGCTCGCGCCGCACCTTCAGGCCGTGGTCCAGCAAGGCGAAATGCAGGTCGGAGTCTTCGCGCCAGGCCATGGCGTAGCGCGGATCGAAGCCGCCCACGGCCAGCAGCGCCGAACGCCGCACGAAGCAATTGGCGGTGATGAATTCGGAACGGGTCAGGCCGGCCGCGTCGCGTTCGTAGTCGCTGGGCGGGTCGGGGATGGGCATCTCGGTGGCGCCGGCCACGGCCGCCAGCTGCGGCGCCAGCGCGCGCACGCCGTTGCCCAGCCATTCCGGCTCGGGGATGGTGTCGTCGTCGGTAAACGCGATGATCTCCGCCTTGGCGCTGCGCCAGCCCAGGTTGCGCGCGCCGGCCGGGCCGCGCGTGCCGGTCACGGGCAGGTAGCGCAGCGCCGGCCGGTTGCCCCAGGCCTGGCGCAGTTCGCCGACCTGGCGCTCGGTGGCGCTGCTGGCCGCGTCGTCGCACACCAGCACTTCGTAGTCGTCGAGGGCGTAGCATTGGCGCGCCAGGGCCTCCAGGCAGCGCGCCAGCAGGTCCGGCCGCTTGTACGTGGGCACGACGACCGATACCTGGGGCTGGGCGGGGACGCGGCTCATCGGGGTTTCTCGATCAGGTAGGGGCCGATGACCAGCGCGTCCAGCGGCGAGGTCCAGAAGCATTCGACGGCGTCGCGCGGCGTGCAGACCACGGGCTCGCCGCGGGTGTTGAACGAGGTGTTGACCAGCACCGGCACGCCGGTCAGCCGCTCGAACGCGGCCAGCAGGTCGTAGTAGCGCGGGTTCTGGTCGCGCCGCACCGTCTGCACCCGCGCCGTGCCGTCTATGTGCCGCACCGCCGGAATCTGCTGCGCCCGGTGCGCCAGCACGTCATAGACGAACAGCATGAACGGCGCGCAGATCGAGCCGCCGCGGCCGTCGAACCACTCGGCCGCGCGCTCTTCCATCACCACCGGGGCGACCGGGCGGAAGTCCTCGCGGTCCTTCAGCCCGTTGAGCCGCGCCTGCATGGCGCCGTCCAGCGGCGAGGCCAGGATGGAGCGCGCGCCCAGCGCGCGCGGCCCGAATTCCATGCGCCCCTGGAACCACCCCAGGATCTTCTCCTGCGCGAGCAGGGCCGCGGCCTCGCCGGCCACGTCGTCCAGCCGCCGGAAATCCAGGCGCGACGCATACAGGAAGCGCTCGATCTCCTCGTCCGGATAGGACGGCCCCAGGTACGCGTGCTCCATCGTCCATTCACGCTTGCCGCCGCGCCGGTGGTAGTCCACGTACAGGGCCGCGCCCAGCGCGGTGCCGGCGTCTCCCGCGGCCGGCTGCACCCAGACGCTGTCGAACGGGCCGTCGCGCGCGATGCGCGCGTTCATGACGCAGTTCAGCGCCACCCCGCCCGCCATGCTCAGGTTGGCCGCGCCGGTCTTTTCGTGCAGCCACTGGACCATGTGCAGCGCGGTTTCCTCCAGCACGTACTGCAGCGAACTGGCGATGTTCTTGTGGCGCTCTTCGAAGGGCGCGCCGCGCCGCCGCGGCGGGCCGAAGCGCTCGGCCAGGCGCGCCGGATGCAGCGAGTAGCCGCCCTCTTCCTCCAGCTGCAGGATCTCGCGGAACTCCTTGCGCAGCGTCGGCTTGCCGAAAGAGGCCAGCGCCATCACCTTGTACTCGTCGCTGGAGTGCAGAAAGCCGAGATAGCTGGTGACCTCTTCGTACAGCAGGCCGAGCGAATGCGGCAGGTCGATCTGCTTGAGCCGCGCGTACTCGCCGTTGCTGAAATTGCCGTAGCTGGTGGTTGTGCGCTCGCCGCGGCCATCCATGGTCAGCACCGCGGACTCGGCGCAGGGCGCGGCCAGGAAGGCGCTGGCCTCATGCGACAGGTGATGGTCCAGGTAGACCCAGCGGTCCATGATGTGCTGCAGCGTCAGGCCGTCGAAGCGAGGCGATTTCAGGTGATGGGGCGCGCCGTCGAGCAGCTGGCGCGGCGCGTTCACCAGGTACGACAGGAACAGCGGGTCCCAGGGCGATCTGCCTTCCTCGCCCGCGCCGGCGCGCGACGGCTCCAGCGGCAGGCTGATGTCCGCGCCGGGCGGCCGGCCTTCGGCCAGCAGCGCCGGATCGTAGGAATACACGATGTGATCCACGTCGCGCAGGTTGATGTGGGCCGCCGACAGGCAGTAGTCGATGGCGTAGTACGGCAGCTGCCAGGTGGTGAAGGGAACCGGGCGCTTGCCGTGCTTGACCCGGGTGAAGCGCTCTTCCTCGGCCGCCGCCAGCACGACGCCGTCGGCGACCAGCGCCGCGGCGCAATCGTGGTAGGCCGCGTTGATGCCTAAAGTGAACATGGGAATTCCTCCTGGGCGGCGCGCGCCCTGCCGGTCGCGGCCATCAGTTCGCGCGCCGCCTCGGCGACGCTGGACGGCTCGACGCCCGCCAGGCAGGCCTGGTGGCCTTCGGGGCAGACGCTGCGATAGCAGTACTTGCAAGGCACGTCACGGTTGAGCACCCGGGCGGGGGTCTGCCAGGGCGTGTGCTGCGGATTGGTCAGGGCGTACAGGTCCACAACGGGCACGCCCAGCGCGGCCGCGACGTGCGCCGGACCGCTGTTGTTGCAGATCAGCACGGCGGCCGCCTCCAGCGCCGCGCCCAGTTCGCCCAGCGTGAGGCGGCCGGACAGGTCGATCAGGCCGGGCAGCAGGCGGCGCGCGTGCGCCAGCGCATCCTCCAGCGCCGGGTCCTCGTGCCCGCCCAGCAGCAGCACGCGGCGGCCTTCGGCGCGCAGGCCGACCAGCGCCTGCATCATCTGCTGCGCGGGGTAGCGCCGCGATGCGGCGCTGGCCCCGGCATGCGCGCAGATCCAGCCGCCGGTCTCGGTCACGCCTTCGTGGTCGAGCTTGTGCCGCAGCGATTCGCGATCCTCGGCGCGCACCTGGAACGACATGCGCTGGTCCGCGCAGCGCGCGCCTATGCTGGCGACCAGGTCGAGCTGGCGCCGAACTTCGTGGCGGATGCCGGCCTGCGGCTCGGTCTCGCGCACCCATTCCGTGATCAGGCGGTAGGGATTCTCGCGGCTGTGGGCCAGCACGCGCGGCACGCCGGCCAGATGGCACAGCAGCGCGGCCGGCAGCGCGCTCTGGCTGTAGGCGGTGAAGATCACCGCCGCGTCCGGACGCAGCGCGCGCAGCCGCGCGATCATGCGCTCGTCCTGCTCGCGTCCCTGCGTGTCGTTCTTGATCCAGGCCGCGTCGTAGGCCAGCACGGTGTCCACGTCGGGCAGGTGCGGCTGCAGCCGCGCCCCCGCCGTGGAAGTCAGCAGCGACAGGCGGCGCGCGCCGCTTTGCTTGAGCGCGCGCAGCGCGGGGCTGCACATCAGCACGTCGCCCATATTGTCCAGCCGCACGCACAGCACGTGCGGACATTCGCGCCAATCCCAGGCCATCTCAGGCCTCCCCGGCCGCGGCGGCCAGCACGATGCGGGCCGCGGCATCCAGGTCGGGCGCGCGGCCGAACGGCACACGCTGCGGGCCGGCGCGCCATTCGGTCTCGTGCCCCACGTCCAGCAGGATGCTGCGGCAGCCGGCCAGATTGCCGGCTTCGACGTCGTCGAGTATGTCGCCGATCAGCCAGGACGCCCGCAGGTCCAGACCAAGTTCGCGCGCGGCGCGCAGCAGCAGCCCGGGCCGCGGCTTGCGGCAATCGCAGGCCCCGGCGTAGCCCTCGACCACGCCGTCGGGATGGTGCGGACACCAATAGAACCCGTCCAGGTGCGCGCCGGCCGCGCGGAACATGGCGGCCAGCCGGGTGTGCACCGGCTCCAGCGCCGAGGCCGGAAACAGGCCCTTGGCCACGCCCGGCTGGTTGCTCACCACGACCAGCACGGCGCCGGCCGCGCCCAGGCGCGCCAGGCCCGCGAACGCCTGCGGCGCGTACGCCATGCGGCCGGGATCGACGTTGTAGGGCTCGTCGGCCAGCACCGTGCCGTCCTTGTCCAGGAATACGGCGGGCCTCAGGGCCATGACGTTTCCTTCATGGGCAGCACCATCACTTCCGGCACCACGGTCTCGCCCGGCTGCGTGAGCACGAAGCGCACGGCGCGCGCCACGTTGGCCGGGTCCTGCAAGGTGCCGGTGTCGATGTCGGGAAAGCGGTCCAGCAGGAACGGCGTGCGCATGCCGCCGGCGATCACCGCGCTGACCTTCAGCCCGGCGCCGCGCAATTCGGCGTGCAGCGCATGCGACAGGCCCATCAAGCCCCACTTGCTGGCGTGATAGGCGCTGGCGTTGGGCCAGGCGCGGCGCGCCGCCGTGGACGCGATATTCACGATATGGCCGCCCGGCGTCAGCCGGTCCTTGCCCAGCTTGGCCATCAGGAACGGGCCGGTCAGGTTGGTGCGCAGCACGCGCTCCCAGACGTCCGCGTCGAGCTGATCGATGGGCGCCGTCACGTCCACGCCGGCGCTGTTGACGATGGCGTCGAGCTTGCCGAACTGGCGCACCACGGCGTCCAGGCCGTCGCGCACGTCGGCCACCACGCCCACGTCCATGATGCAGGCCATCGCGTCGGCGCCGTCCTGCTTGAGCCGGGAAGCCAGCGCGTGCGCGCGCTGCTCGTCAATATCGGCCACCGCCACGCGCGCGCCTTCGCGCGCCAGCATCTCGCACAGGGCCGCGCCCAGTCCGCTGCCGCCGCCGGTCACCAGCACCACGCGTCCGTCCAGGGTTTCGTATTCATGCATGTCGGCCTCCTTCAGGCGGCGATGCGCGCGGCGTGGCGCAGCGCCTGCGTCGCGCCCGGCTCCATCTGCCGGTAGATGGCGAGCAGATCCTCGCCCACGCGCTTCCAGGTGTACAGACGGCGCGCGCGCAGCCTGCCGGCCTCGCCCATGCGCGCCCTCAGCGTCGAATCCACGGCCAGCTCGGCCAGCCGGCGGGCCAGGCTGTCGGGGTCGCGCGGCGGCACCAGAAAGCCGGTCTTGCCATGCACCACCGTGCTGCGGATGCCGCCCGTGTCCGAGCCCACCACCGGACGGCCGCAGGCCATGGCCTCGACCGGCGTGATGCCGAAGGGCTCGTACCACGGCGTGGTCACGAACACGTCGCTGGCGCTGTAGTAAGTGGCCAGGGCTTCGCGATGGCGGCGGCCGGTGAATTCCACCCACGGCGCCACCTGTTCCTCTTCGGCGATGCGGCGCAACCGGCCGATCTCCGGCGTCGCGGTTTCGTCGGCGTCGTCGGTATTGCCGCCCACCACGCACAGCCGCGCGTCCACGCCGTGGCGGCGGCGCAGCCGGCCGAGCGCGCGGATCACGTTGTCCACGCCCTTGCGCGGCACCATGCGGCCCAGCTGCAGCAGCGTAAACGCGCCGTCGTCCCAGCCCAGCGCCGCGCGCGCGCTGGCGCGGGTCTGCGGCATCATCTCGGCGGCGTCGTAGCCGCAGGGCACGATGGCGATGCGGCGCGGGTCGGCGCCGTAGAGTTCCATCAGGTCGCGGCGGTCCTGCGGACATTCCGCGATGATGCGGTCGGCGCGGCGGATGATCTCTTCCTCGATGTCGAAGCGGCTGTCGGGAAACAGGTCCGCCTCCTGCTGGTGCTGGCGGCGCACCTTGCCCAGCGCATGGAAGGTCACCGCCAGCGGGATGCCGTAGCGCTGCGAAACCGGCAGCGCGGCCATCGCCGACATGAAGAAATTGGCGTGGATGGCGTCGTAGCTGCGGGCCTGGGCGCCGAAGTAGTGCATCAGATAGTCGGAGAACGCGTCCATGTGCGGCAGCAGTTGCTCCTTGGGCAGATAGGCGTCGGGCCCGGCCGGCACATGGATCACGCGCACATTGCGCAGCCAGGCATGTTCGGGCTCCAGCGCCGGATTGTCCTTGCGGGTGAACACGTCGACCTGCACGCCGGCGCGCGCCAGTTCGCGCGCCACGTGCGCCACATAGACGTTCTGGCCGCCGCTGTCCACGCTGCCGGCGACCGCCAGCGGCGATGCGTGTTCGCTGATGAGGGCGATTTTCTTCATGATGCGGCTCCTGGGCTGGCGATCCGGATGCGGTTGTCGACGTCGCGCACGCCGGGGCAGGCGTCCACGCTGTCTTCGATGCGATGCTTGGTGCGGCGGTCGGGCGCGGTGCCTTCCAGCGTCACGCAGCCTTCGGACACGCTGACCGAAACGTCGCTGACGTCCAGGCCGCTGTGGGCCAGGTACTCGCACACGATTTCGCGCACGCGTTCGTCGGTGCGCACATAGCCCTTGGGGTCGATACGCCGCGAACCGCGGTCGCGCCAGGCCTGCAGGCCGCGGTCATAGCCGCCGCGCTCGGCGGTCTCGAACGACAGATCGGGCTCGTCTTCCCATACGGGACGGTCCCCGTAATAACCGCCTTCCTCGTCGCCGTAGGAAGTCGGCCCGCTATAGGACGGCTCGCGCGAACCGTAGACCTGCTGGCGCTGGAACGAGGGATCTTCGCGGCTGAAGCCGCCGTAGCTGCTCTGCCCCGGATCGGCGCTGCGGCTGCGCAGGCCGCCGCGGGTCATGCGGGCGCCGGGGCTGCGCGTGCCTTCGCCCTGGTAGCCGTAGGACGGTGCCGGATCGCGCCACGGCTCGCGGCGTCCGGCGGGACCGGACCGGTCGCGGTCGCGGTCAGGGTCCGGCTCGCTTGGCCGCCATCCGCGCTGCGAAGCCGGCCGATAGGGGCCGCCGCGGGACGCTTCCCGGCCGGGGTCCCTGTCGTAGTCGTCGGCGTCGTGCCACGGCGCTTGCCTTGGATCTTGCTTCATCGTCTTCTCCCTGTTGCGAAATCGCGAGCCGCCGGGCGGCTGGCAGGCTTACGCATGGGAGAGAAGCAAGTGATGTGCCGAAACGGTTCTGTGCGGGCGCGATGGACGGCCGCGCGATGTACCCGGCACTTCTTACCCGCGCGTGTAAGAAGTGCCCGACCGCCTCGCGGGCAGCAGCGATCCGACCGTTGCCAGCAATTCGTTGGGGTCCACCGGCTTGGACAGATGCACCTGGAATCCCGCCAGTAGGCTGCGCAGCCGCGCTTCCTGGCTGACGTGGCCGGACAGCGCGATGGCCGGCAGCCGGTGGGCCAGCGCCGCGCCGCGTTCGGCCTCCATCGCGCGGATGCGGCCCACGACTTCGTAGCCGTCGATGTCGCCCAGCGTCAGGTCGCAGATCAGCACCTGCGGCCACTGCTCCACCGGCAAGGCCTCGAAGGCCGCCAGCGCCTGCTCGCCATCCTTGTGCTCGGCCACCCGCGCGCCGTTGTCGCGCAGTATTTCGGCCAGCATCTCGCGCGCTTCGGGCTGGTCGTCCACCACCATGACGTAGGCGTCCTGCAAGGTCGATAGATGCATGTCGGGGCGGATCTCCGCGGGCTCCACGGCGCGCACCGGAAAGTCCACGGAATACGTCAACCCGCCGGTGGCGGCGGACACGCTATGGAAGACCCCGCCCTGGCGCTGCACGCGCGCGGCCAGCTGTGCGGGGTCCAGCGCGGCCGCGGCGCGGATGGAATCGGGAACGTTCAGCGCAACGTCAGTTTCGGCGGGCGGTTCTTCGTCCGCGCGCGCGGTGCGGCCGTCGGTCACGGCCAGCCGCGTCATCGGTCCTTCGCGGTGCAGGCGGATTTCTATCCGCCCGCCCGGCGGCGTGACCGCGATGGCGTGCAGGCACAGGTCCCACACCACTTGCTGCAAGGAGCTGGGATCGCCCGTGATGCGCGCGGCCTCGCTGCCGATCAGCGTGTACAGGTTGACGCCCTTCTGCTGCGCGGCGTCGCGCAGCGCGTCCAGCACCCCGGCCACCACGGCCATCAGGTTGACCGGCTGGCGCGTCTCGCGGTCGCGCGCTTCATCCAGCGCGGACTGCTGGCGCTGCAGCGCCCACATCTGCGCATACATGCCCTGCCGCGCCAGCAGATCGTCGTGGCGGCCCTGCTCGACGATGCGGCCGCGGTCCAGCACCACGATGTTGTGCGCATGCACGATGGTGGACAGACGGTGCGCGATGATGAGCGTGGTGCGCCCCCGCGACAGCCGTTCCAGTTCGGCCTGGATGGCGCGTTCGGTGCGCGTGTCCAGCGCCGACGTGGCCTCGTCGAACACCAGGATGGAAGGGTTCTTCAGGATCGCCCGCGCGATGGCGATGCGCTGGCGCTCGCCGCCCGACAGCTTCACGCCGCGCTCGCCCACCGGCGTCTCGTAGCCGTCGGGCAGGCTTTCGATGAAATCGTGCACCCGCGCCCCGCGCGCGGCCTGCACGATCTGGTCGCGCGTGGCCTCGGGCCGGCTGTAGGCGATGTTGTAGGCGATGGTCTCGTTGAACAGCAGCGTGTCCTGCGGCACGATGCCCAGCGCCCGCCGCAGGCTGCGCACGTTCACGGTGCGCAGGTCCTGGCCGTTGATCAGGATGCGGCCGCTGTCGGCGTCGTAGAAGCGCAGCAGCAGGCGCGCCAGCGTCGACTTGCCCGAACCGCTGCCGCCCACCACCGCCAGCGTGGTGCCCGCCGGCACCGCCAGGTCGATGTCCCACAGGATCTGGCGTCCGGGCTGGTAGCCAAAGCCCACGTTCTCGAAGCGGATCTCGCCCGCGCCCGGCTCCAGCGCCGGCAGGCGCGCGTCGTCGCCGGTCTCGGGCGGATAGCGCAGCAGGTCGCATACGCGCTCGGCGTTGACGAAGGCCTCCTTGGCCTGGCGGAAAATCAGCCCCAGCGTGTTCAGCGGCAGGCAGATCTGGATGATGTAGGCGTTGACCAGCACCAGGTCGCCCACGCTCATCTGCGTGCTGACGACCTGCTGGCCCGCCAGCAGCATCACCGCCGCCACGCCGCAGGCGATGATCCCGCTCTGGCCGACGTGCAGGCGCGACAGCGAACGCTGGTTGCGGATGCCGACGTCGGTCCATTCGCGCAGCACCTTCGACAGGCGCTCGGACTCCAGGGCTTCGTTGGCGTTGACCTTGACCGCCTCGTAATTGAGCAGGCTGTCCACCATCCTGCCGCTGGCGCGCGATTCCAGCTCGTTGAGCCGTCGCTGGTAGACGACGCGCTTGCGCACCAGCACCGTGGTGTAGCTGAAATACGCCACGAACGTGACCGTGACGATGAGCGCGAACCAGACGCTGTATCCCATCACCAGGATCAGCACCACCGACACGATCTCGATCAGCGTGGGCAGCAGCGTGAACAGCCCCGTGCCCAGCAGGAAACCCACGCCCGCGGTGCCGCGCTCCACGTCGCGCGCCAGGCCGCCGGTCTGGCGCGCCCCGTGAAAGCGCGCCCCCAGCCGCTGCAGCTGCTCGAACACGCGCACGGTGAAATCGGCCACGGTGCGCTGCGCCACCCGCACGAAGACCACGTCGCGCAGCTCCGTGAACACGCTGCCGCCGAAGCGGATCAGCGCGTAGCCCAGCAGCAGGAACACGGGCAGCGTCAGCGCGCCGGGCGCGCCGAGCGTATCCACGATCAGCTTGAGCACCACTGGCACCAGCACCATCAGCAGCTTGGCCGCCACCAGCAGCCCCACCGCCGCGGCCGTGCGGCGGCGGTACTTCCACAGCGCGCGCGCAATACTGCGCGTGACCTCTTTGCGGGCGAAGTCTGGGTCGTTGTTCTCGGGTGGGTTCATGGCGCGGCCTCCAGGGCGATCCGCGCCGGGCCAGCAAACGCCATTCCGCGGGCAGGATCAGCCCTGCTCCTGGCGCCCCTGGACCACCGCCTTGAACAAGTGCGCGACCGCCGCCGCGAACGCCTCGTCGAACCACGGATTGGCGCCGCTGACCGCGACTACGATGCCGTCCATCGCCACGCTGCCCCAGACCCGCGTGTCCTTGGCGTGCAGCAGGTGCGGCCGCAGCGCCAGGACCTCATGGCTGGACAGGCCGGTGCGCCAGCTCAGGCGCGCCTTGCCGCGCGCATAGGCGCCGTAGTCGGCGTCCCATTGTTCAGGATCGCCGATGCTTTCCTGGTACAGGATGGCGTCGGCGAAATCGCAGGCGCCGGGGCGCGCCAGCGGATTCATGATCACCACATGGAAAAAACCGCTCTCGCCGACCCGCGGGTCGGCGCGCGCGGCCTCCAGCATGGGCAGCGCCAGGCGCACGGCCTGGGCGGCCGCGTCGCGCTCCCAGTAGGCGGCCAGGGGTATGGGGTTCATGGGCATCCTCCGTTTGGCAGGCGCTAGCGCCGCGTGGCGCGAGCCGCGCGCAAGTCGCGTTCCCGGGGAATCCGTCCCCGCCAGACCTGTTCGAGCCGCTCGCAGACGGCCGCGTCCAGCGGCCGGCGACGGGCGCGGATCAGCCGCCAGCCCGCCAGCGCGTCGCGGCAGGCCCGCGCCCTGGCGGCCCAGCCCGGCAGCGCGCGCAGGGCCGCCACGCTGCGCGCCAGCGCCAGCCTCGCGGGCAGGCGCAGCCATGCCGTCCACAGCGCGTTGCGCGCCAGCATCCGGCGGCGCAATGGCCGGTCCCGCGCCGCCGAAGGCCAATGATGCACGCGCAGCTGCGGCGCGTAGGCGATCCGCCCGCCCCGCGCCATGATGTCCATGGCGAGCAGCTCTTCCTCGCCGCCGATGAACAGCGCCTCCCAATAGCCGCCCGCCTGCACAAAGGCGGCGGTCCGCATGACGCAGGCGCCCGCCATGAAGCCCGTCAGCTCCGGCCCGACCCCGGCGATGGCCGGCAGCGGGCTGTCGGCCATCGCCGCGCAGGCCGGGTCGGTTCTTTCTTCCGGCCCCACCGCGATGCCGGCATTGAGCACCGCCACCTCGGGATGCGCGTCCAGCAGGTCCGCGGCCAGTTCCAGCGCGCCGGCGGCCCACCAGGTGTCGTCGTCGCAGAACGCCACATACGGGGTCGCGACCCGCGCCACGCCCAGGTTGCGCCCGGCCGCGCCCAGATTGGCGCCGGCCTGGATCAGCACCGCATGGGGAAACGCCTGCGCCACGCGCGCCGCGGTCCCGTCGGTGCTGCCGTTGTCGACCACGAACAGAGGATGATGGCCGGGCAGCCGGCGCAAGCTGCGGCACAGTTCCTCGCAGCGGTTATGGGTCAGCACCACGACGGATACGCGGGGCGATACGGCCGGGTCGCTCACGCCCGCGGCTCCTCGCCGCCGGCTACCCGCCAGTAGCTCTCGGCCTGTGCGCCGGCGTCGGGCAGGCCGCCCAGGCCGCGCAGTTGCGACGCATAGGCCGACACCGCGTCGGCCTTGCCGGCCAGGTCGGTCTTCAGCGGCGCGGGCGTCGCCATCACGCCGCGGGCGCGCAGCTGCGCCAGCCGCGCCTGCACCGCGCCCGGCCGCTTACGGTAAGGCACATCCTCGTAAAAAAACCAGGACAGGCCCGGACAGGCCCGCGAGGCGTCCAGCCCCGCGTCGCTGACCCGGACGTGATCGTCATGGAACAGGCCCAGCGGCAGCGCCACCCGATCCGCGCCCAGCCCCGCCAACACGCGCACCAGGCTGTCGGCCAACTGCGCCTGGCCGTCCGGTGGCTGCTCGCCATACTGGGAATCCACGAAACCCAGGCCCAACCCCATGCAGCCGACCTGCGCCAACGCCAAGCGGTCCTCGGCCAGGCGCGCCGCCATCGCATCGGCCGCGGTCGGGAATCCGCAACGGCGGTCCCAGTCGGTGGACATGTCCGCGGCTTGCGGCAAGCCTGTGTAAGCGGTGATCACGACGCTGCCCGGGTGCGCGCGCAGCAGGCCGGCGCAGCTGAAGACCGCATCGTCCAGGTGCGGCGAAACCACGACGAAGGCGCCGGGCAGGCAGCGCGGCTCGCCAACGGCGGGATGGACGGCAGGCGTTTCCATGGGATTGCGCGACGGATCGAAGATGGGCAGCGCACCAGCAACCGCCGTGCCGCGCATGGCGCGCATCAAAAAACGCTGCGCCGCTGGCGCGGCCAGGCATGGCGCTTGCGGAACTTCGCCGACCATTCCCACGCAAGGAGCGTACACATGAAGATCCGAGTTCTCACCCATGCACTGGCCCTGGCCGTCGGACTGGCCTCGAGCGTGGCCCTGGCCCAGTCCGCCACGCCCACCTCGCCGTCCAACACGCCGAACGACAGCACCGCCGTGCCGCCCAACCAGCCGGTGCCGCCGGGACAGAAGGCGCCCGCGCCCAACGCCGGCTCGACCACGCCGACCAACCCGCCCAACCTGGACAGGCATGACCAGATGAAGTCCGACAAGCACATGAAAAATGGCAAATCGGAGCGCCGGCGGGAGCCCAACGAGAACGTCCCCGCCACGCCGGGCAGCGGCGCCACGCCGCCTCCGGGCTACCCCAACACCGGCGGCTCGAAGTAAGCCGCCGCGCCCCGGGGCGGCGCCGGACGCCCGCCCCGGCGGCCTATTGCAGCCACTGCACCAGCACGCCGACGAAGAACAGCACCGCCACGGCGGCCAGCCAGAACGCCAGCATGGCCCAGGGGCCGCGCGCCTTGCGGGTCCGGGCGCGCTTGCGGGATTCGCTTGAAGGAACCTGCGGATCGAAGGTAGACATATCGGCCGCTCCTGAAAGGAGATATTGCAGTTTCAGCATGGCCTGTGCCCACGGCCTAGGCGCCGAGCCAGCGCCACGCGGCCACCGCCAGCCCGATCCACAGCGCCACGACCAGCACCGCGCCGGCCTTGCTGGCCGGCTTGGCGCCGCGGGCCTGCATCCATTCCTCAGCCTGGCGCCGGCAGTCCGCCAGCACCGGCGGCGGCAGCAGCCGGACGGCCAGCCAGATCAGGCCGGGCAGCAGCAGCACGTCGTCCAGATAGCCCAGCACCGGTATGAAATCCGGGATCAGGTCGATGGGGCTGAGCGCATAGGCCACCACGAAAATCCCCAGCGCCTTCGCATACCAGGGCGTATCCGGATGCCTGCCCGCGAACCACAGCGTCACGCCGTCCCGCTTGATCCGCCTGGCCCAGGCCTTCAGGGTACTGTTGAAACTCATGATTCGGGCGCCGTTTTCCTTCTAGGACCGATAGGCCGCTGAGCCGCCCATTTCTTGATATCGGTCAACTGACAGACGGCGGCAATGCAACTACGCTCGACTCTAACCGATACGCGAGTACGAAGGGAGCAACCCTGCCAAGGGTCTGAGGAAGCGCGAATCGGCCAGAAGCCCCGGTCTGTCCATCTCCGGATCCGGGGCTTCGCTCTGTCTGAAGGACGGAAAAAGGGAAAACCCGATCAGCCCGGCTTCCATCCTTCCGGAACCCGCGCCCGCTCGATATGGGCCAACTGGCACAGCGCATCGGCAATACACGAAAAATCCTGCCCGCCGAATTCCGCCGCCCGCGCCAGGCTGAACGACTCGTGCACCGCGGCCGCCACCGGCATGGGAACCCTGGACGCATGCGCGGCGGCCAGCACCAGGGACATATCCTTGTGGGCCAGGTCTATCGTAAAGCCCGGCTCGGTCCGCCCGATCAGCACCTTGTTGGGAAAGTTCATTCGGAGCTGGCCGTTGGTGGCCGACGTCCCGTACAGCACTTGCAGCGTCTTGGTGATGTCCAGCCCGAAACGCTGCGACAGGGCCAGCGCCTCGCCATTGATCTGGCACAGCGAAACGGCCACGAAATTATTGACCAGCTTGGTCCGCCCGCCCGAACCGACCGGGCCGCAGTGATAAATCGTGGTGCCCATCGCTTCCAGCAGCGGCTTGACGCGCTGAAACTGCGCATCGCCGGCCCCCACCATGAACAGGGACTCGCCGCGGTCGGCATGCTCGGCCAGCCGGCCGACCGGCGCATCGACCCAGTGCAGGTCCTGCGCCGTCGCCAGCGCATGCAGCCTGTCGGTCGCCAGCGGATCGATCGTGCTCATGTCCATGATCAGCGCGCCGGCCCTGGCGTGCGCCAGCACGCCGTCCTCGCCCAGCACCACGGCCTCCACTTCCTTGGACGAAGGCAGCATCGTGATGACGATGCCGCACGCGCGCGCCAGCTCCGCCACGTCCCGGGCCTGGACGGCCCCGGCGGCGACCAGTTCCTGCGCGGCCTGGGGGTTGATATCCAGCACGAGCAGGTCGAACCCGGCCTTGCGCAGATTCAACGCCATCGACTTGCCCATGCGGCCAAGGCCGATAAAGCCTATCTTCTCCATTGCCTCTCTCCTCGTTGCGAAATCCGGACAGCGCGCTTTCAGCTCTTGTTCTTGAGGTAGGGACACTCGCTTTCCGAAATCGGCGCGAAGGCGTCCTTGCCCGATATCACCTTGATGACCTTGGCGATATCCCATTCGCTCTTCGACTCAGACGGCCGCTTGACCTGCGCCATGTACATGTCATGCACCAGCAGGCCGTCGTCTCGCAGGGTCGCGTTGCGCGCGAACATATCGTCGACCGGCGTCTCGCGCAGCTTCGCCATCACCTTGTCGCGATCGAAACTGCCCACCGCCTTGGCCGCCTTCAGATAATTCAAGGTCGCCGAATACGTGGCCGCCTGCACCATGCTGGCCTGCGCGTTGTGCTTGGCGAAGAAGCGCTTGGACCATTCACGCGTGCGGTCGTCGAAATCCCAGTAGAAGCCGGTGGTGTACTTCACGCCCTGCACGGCATCCAGCCCCAGGGCCTTGATGTCCGAGTCGAAAATCAGCAGGGGCACCACCTTCTGCCCGGCGTCGATGACGCCGAACTCCTTGGCCTGCCTGAGCGCGTTGGTGGCGTCCCCGCCCGTATTAGCCAGCACGATCACCTTGGCGCCCGAGGCCTGGGCCTGCAGGATGTAGGAAGAAAAATCGCCGCTGTTCAAAGGGTGCTTCACCGTGCCCACGACCTTGCCGCCGCCCTTGAGCAGCACCTTCGTGGAATCGGCCTGCAGCATGTGGCCGAACGCATAATCGGCCGTGATGAAATACCAGCTGTCGCCCTGCTCGGCCAGCGTCGCCGTGGCGCTGGACGCGGCGATCGCCTGCGTATCGTACGACCAGTGCGTGCTGTAGGGCGAACAGTTCTTGTTGGTAATGGCAGAGGTCGCCGTGCCCGTGTTCATGATGACGAAGTCCTTCTCCGCCAGCAGATTCTGGACCGCCAGCCCCGTCGCCGAGCCCAGCACATCCGTCATCATGACCACGCCGTCGCGGTCCACCCACTCCCGCGCCCGCGCCGCGGCCACATCGGGCTTGTTCAGGTGGTCCGCCGACAACACCTTGATGGGACGCCCGAATATCTCGCCGCCGAAGTCGTCCACCGCCATCTGCGCCGCCACCACCGACCCGCGCCCTCCGATCTGCGAGTACAGCCCGGACATGTCGGTCATCACGCCTATGTTCACCGGCTTGGGCGACTGCGCCTGCGATACCCCCGCCATCGACAAACCCGCGGCCAGCGCAATCACCTTCACTTTGTTGCTAAAGCCCATCTTCGTCTCCCCGCTTTGTTGGCAGTCATGAGTGCTTTGCTACATCGGCAATCTATTGCGGCCGCCTGACGCATCACTGCGCAATGGCGGCGAGGTAACTCAGCGCGCATTCTGCGAACAACGGGGAGCTTTGTCTAATACAGAAACAACGGGGTGGCGATAGCGGAACGGTATCGTGGGAAAAGGGTTTTCAACTAACCGCGATACGGCCGCTCCCCGATCAAGGCGGAAAATCGCAGCAGATAACCGTCGGGATCCTGCACCAGAAACTCGCGCACACCCGATTCCGCGCCGCCGCTGCGATACCACCGTTCCGAAACCCCTTCGAACAGCGGCCAGCGCGCCGCCGCCAAGGCCTCGAGCACGGGTTCCACGGCGGGCACCTTGATTTCGAGATTCATGCCGCGCCCGCGCGGCGCCTCCAGCGGCGCGACCACCCAATAGCCGTCGCCGCGCACTTCGACCAGCATGACCTGGGCCCCGCCCAGATCGAGATAGACGAATCCTTCCGCGTCGCGGCTGTAGGCGACGGAAAATCCGCAGAGGTCGATCCAGAATTTCTTGCTCGCTTCCAGGTTGGAGACGAGCAACTCGGGCACGAGCTGCGCGCGGCGCAATTCCATGGTGCTTTCCTTTTTCAGGCTGGCGGCAGCCCTGCTGCCCCCCTGGCGTCCGCGCAGATGATAGCGGCATTTCCTGCCCGGATTCGAATAGAAACCGCAATCCTCCCCCGTCGTACGGTGTGGCGGAACGGCAACAAACCTGCGAATACCCGACTCTTTGCCGCCGCCCAATCGATGAGTCAGACCCTGCTGCGGTAAAAATTGAGATCTCCCATCAAGTGTGCAAGGCCCGTTCGACGAGGACAACTTGAAATCATCGCGTGTGACCTTGCTGGCGCTAATCCTGACCTTGGCGGCCTTGACCAGCGGCGCAACCTTCCTGAATGCGCTGATCGTCGGCCATATGGTGCAGAAAGAGCAATTGACGCACACCGAGTACGAGGCCAACCGTGCCTACGCCGTCAAGCTCGCCGCCTCGATCGATGAATACCTGCTGTCGATCCAGCGCCAGTTGCAGGTGAGCGCGAAGCTGGCGCCCGCGTTGCTCCATTCGCCTGCAGCGCTGGAGAACGAAGTGAAGCGTCTGGTCAGCCAATCGGATGGGATCACCGCCGCCTTGATCGTGGATGCGGATAACGGCTTGATGGCCTTTGCCTCGGCCGCGCCGGAACTCACCGATCGGTTGGACACCCTCAACCGCCTGGACGCCACGAGCACGCGGCAGTCGGGCAATGTACTTGCCTACCGTTTGGCCAACGGGCAGCTGGTGGTCGCGTTCTCGGAGCCGATCGCCCAGGCCGATGGAAAGTTTGCCGGCCTGGTCGGCGCGGTCATACTCCTGCAGCGCAAGAGCGCGTTCGACCGTCTTCTCAGCGACCACTTCCATTCCGACGGCTCTTCCATTTATGTCGTGGACGATACCGGCCTGGTGCTTGCTCATCAGGACACCAGCCGGATCGGCACCCGCAACCTCGCTGGCGAGGCCGTCCAGGCGCTGGCCCGCGGGGAGACCGGCGCCATGGACATCACCAACTATCGGGGCGAGCGCTTCTTCGCCGGCTATGCCCCCATGACCGTGGGGAAATGGGGAGTGGTCGTCCAGACGCCGGTCGAAGTGCTGGAAGCGCCGCAGCGCCTGCTGCTCAAACGCACTTTGCTCTATTCGATTCCCACTGCCCTGCTCGGCCTGGCGCTGGTGGTGGCGTCGGCGATGTGGATTTCCAGGCCCCTGGCCCAATTGGCGGCCCGCATGCGGGGCAACACGACCGACCCCGGCGATCTGGATCGCATCGATTGCCGCTACGCGGAAGCCCAGCTGCTCAAGGAGGCCGTGAAGATTGCGCAGGCGCAGCACGAACAGAAAATCGAGGCACTCAGCACCGAGACCATGACCGATGCGATGACGCAGCTGATGAACCGCCGCGGCCTGGCGCAGGAATTGCAGCGCCTGCCCAAAACGCGGCAGCCGTTCTCGGTGCTGGCCCTGGACCTGGATCATTTCAAGCGGGTCAACGACAAGTTCGGCCACGCCACCGGCGACAAAGTGCTCATCGCCCTGGCCTCGATCATCCGCCAGTCCATCCGGGGAGGAGATCTGCCGTTTCGTGCGGGCGGCGAGGAATTTCTGGTGCTGATGCCGGGCGCCGACCGGGCCATTGCCGCCGTCGTGGCCGAGCGGATACGCGCCACGGTCGAGAGCACCGAAATGCCGGACGGGGTGGGCCACATTACGCTTTCGATCGGCGTCGCCTTCTGGCCGGAGGATGCCGCGGAGGTGGATACGGTGCTGGATTGCGCCGATCAGGCGTTGTACGCGGCCAAGCGCAACGGGCGAAACCGGATCGAGGTGTACGCGGCGGCGGCCCGCCAGTAGGAGAGGTGCGCGACGGACAGGAATCGAACCTGTGCCCCACGGCTTAGAAGGCTGTTGCTCCCGCGCGAGGCCAGCCCCTTACTACTCGGGAAGCGCTTCGTTGTCCAGGTAGATCCGCGCCAGCCCCTGGGCGATCGATTCTTTGATCTGTTCGGTGCGCTTGGAAATATGGCTGCGCAGATTCTGCTGCGCGGCGGCGAGATCGCCCGCGCGCAGGGCCGCCAGAATCGCGGCATGCTCGGCCTGGGTCTTGTCGCGGCCGATGCGCTCCATGTTGATCCAGCGGATGAAGCGTATACGCTCGTTCACGTTGTGCAGCACTCGCTGCAATTCCAGGTTGCCCGACATCTCCGCCAACATCTGGTGGAAGGTTTCGTCCAGGTGCACGAGTTCGGTAACCGGCAGGTCCGACGACTTGCTGCGGCTTTCCGCCAGGAAAGCCTCCAGCGCGTCCAGCTTCTGCGGGGTGGCGCGCTCGAACGCCAACTGCAGGCAGGCGAGCTCCAGCACCTCGCGAGTCTCGTAGAGGTCGATCATCTCTTTGAGGTTCAGCTGGCGCCGCACATAGCCGCGTCCAGCTTCCTGCAGGAAGCCATCTCGCGCCAGCAGATGCAAGGCCTCGCGCACCGGCGTACGGCTGACGCCCAGGCGTTCGGCCAGGGCGACCTCGTTGAGGCGTTCGCCGGGCTTGATTTCATAAGAAATCGCCATCTCGCGCAGCTTCTCCAGCACGTGCGAGAAAGCGCGTCGACCTTTTTCCGCCGGTTCAATGCTCGTCATGTTCATTGTTTTCGTCTCGGGCTGCCGACGCCTTCGCAGGCCGCCAGGCATGATGGCGGGAGATGGCGTGACGGCGAACGGATCACGTTCGCCGCCGCGGCGGATTCGACCTCGATCAAAGGGGGCAAGCGATCATGATTGTAATAGCTCCAGACGCGCGGCGCGCCGACGGCCAGGCACGCCGCAGGCGGTGCTCACGATGGCGTCGCGAAGTTGGCGCGGCCCACCGCCACCAGCTTGTCGGCGTCGTCGCGAACCTCCACATCCGAGACGCAAATGCTCTTGCCCATGCGCAGCACCCGGCCCACCGCGCGCAGGCTGGTATTGGTGGCGGGACGCAGATAGTCGGTACGGAAGTTTATGGTCGCGAGCGGCTTGCCCAGCATCATCATCAGCACGTACTGGCCAACCGCGTCTATCATCGCCGCGATCACGCCGCCGTGAAATTGCCCGCTGCCCGCCATGCGCTCGAACTCCGGACGCAGCTTCATCTGCATCACTATCTCCTGCTTTTCGTAATCGGCGGACAGCACCGTCAACCCCATGAAACTGTTGAAAGGGGCCTTCTGCAGACGCTGCTGCATTTCTTCGATCGTCATCACTTCGCTCATGGCATCACCACCACTTTTCCCATGACCTCACGATCCTCGATCAGGCGCAGCGCCTCGCCCGCCTCGTCCAGGCTCAACACGCGGTCTACCGGAACCTGCATCTTCCCCGACTGCACCAGGGCCAGCAAAGCGTCCAGATCCTCGCGCATCCAGCCGTTCGAGCCGCGGATGTTCAGCTCGAAGGTCCAGATAAAGCGCAGGTCGGTCTGCGGGTCGTAGCCCGCGGTGGCGCCGCAGGTCAGCAGACGGCCGCCGCGCCGCAGGCAGCGCATGGACTTGACCCAGGTGTCTCCGCCGGTGAAGTTCACCGCGACGTCGACGCCGCCATCGAACTTGCGGCGATGAGGCTTGCCGTAGAGCTCATAGATCGCCTTGGCAAAGTCCGCTTGCGAGTAATTGATGACATGGTCGGCACCCAGTTCCCGCAGACGCCGCATCTTTGCCTCGCTACTAGCGCAGGCCACGACCTCCGCGCCGGCGATCTTCGCCAGCATCACGCAACCCACGCCGACGCCGCCGCTGGCGCCCAGCACCAGGACTTTCTCGCCGGCCTGAACCTGTCCTATCGTGTGCATCATCCGGTAGGCCGTGCCGAAGGCCACGGGCAAGGCGGCGGCCTGCTCATAGCTGACGCCGTCCGGAATGCGGATCAACTGGTGCTCCCGCGCCCGGCACAGTTCGGCCAGACCGCCATGAACGGTTTCTCCCATCAGGCCGCCCTCGGCCCGGTTGATGGGATCGACCAGCACCCGGTCGCCAACCGCCCAGCCGTTGACGCCCGGACCGACCTCGACGATCTCGCCCGCCACGTCCAGGCCCATGATGACCGGGAAATCCAGCTTGATGCCCGGCATGCCCCGGCGCGTGAACACGTCGTGATAGTTGATCGACGTCGCCTTGACCCGCAGGACCACGTCGCCTTCGCCAGCCTGCGGATCGGGGAACGCGGGATCATATTGCATGACGTCCGGACCGCCATGTCCGTGAATGACCACTGCCTTCATGGATGCTCCTTGCTCTGATTGAGGATGGGTGGGTTGAACATCAGCTCTGCGGCCAGCAGCGCGGCCGCCTTGCGGTTGACCTTGCCCGTGCTGCTGACGGGCATTTCATCGACGAAGCGCACCGCCCGTGGATGCTGATAGGCAGGCCCCAGGGCCAGCGCGTGTTCCTTGACCTCCGCTTCCGACAACGCCGCGTCGGGGCGCAGCACCACCAGCGCGACGGGCTTCATGCCCTTGAGCTGATCGGGCAGCGGCACGACACAAGCCTGGAAAATGGCTGGGTGGCGCTCCAGCACCTTCTCGACCTCGGCGGGATAGATGTTTTCGCCGCCGCAAACGAACATATCGTCGGCCCGGCCCACGAAGTAATGGAAGCCATGCTCGTCGCGGCGCATCACGTCGCCGGTGATGTAGAAGCCATCCTCCGTCATGGCTGCCGCGGTCTGCTCCGGCAAGCCGTGATAACCCAGCATGAGGGCCTGCGACCGCACCTGCAACACGCCGGTGGCAGCGCCGATCCTGTCGCCGTCGACCAGCCTGGACTGCACCGCAGGGTGCGGATATCCGACGGACAACACCGGCTGCGCCAGCCCCTGCGGGTGTGGACCGAACACCAGCGCCCCGGTTTCGGTCGCGCCGTAGCCATTGCCGATGGCCGCCCGTGGAAACATGGCGCACGCACTGTCGGCGATGCGCTGCGTGAGCGGCTCCGATCCGAGCCGCACCATGGCCACCGAGGACAGGTCCGCCCGCGCCACCAGCGCCGTTTCGCGAGCCAGCAATGCAATCATGGTCGGGATTGCGGTCAGCCAGGTGCAGCGGTAACGCTGGATCGCGTCCAGATAGCCGGCAGGTTCGAACTGCGGCATCAACACCAGGCTGCCCTGGCCCGCAAGGGCGAGCTTGACGGTATTGAGCGCATTCATGTGATACAGGGGCGCCGCGACCAGAAAGCGATGGCCGGAATAGTCCGTGGCCGCGATGCGCTGGCGCACGGTCCAGAGATAGCCCGCATGCGACAGCATTACGCCCTTGGGACGGCCTGTGGAACCCGAGGTATAGAGGAACAAGGCGGGCTGCTCGGGCGCAACGGGCTCAGCCGTCCATTGCCCCGGGGCCAAGAACGCGGCATAGCCATCCGGTCCCGGCGCGCCGAATTCAACCACCGGCAATTGCGCAGCGCAGGCTTCCCGCCGCGGCCCGTCGCAGAACGCCAGGCTGGCGCCGCAGTCCTTCACAATGAACTCGATGCCCGCAGCCGGCAAGCGGTGGTTCACCGGCACCGCGACCAGGCCGGCCCGCATGATGCCCAGATAGACCGCCAGGAACTCCATGCGATTGGCCGACAGGATCGCCACTCTGGCGCCCGGCGCCAGCCCGCGCGCGCGCAGCCCGCGGGCCACGCCGTCCGCCTGCGCATCAAGTTCGCCGTAGGTATAGACGCGCGGCCCGGACTCGCCGCCGAGGTCGATCAGTGCGACAGCATGCGCATCACGCGCCGGCGAGAACAGTGCGCCCAGATTGGCGGATGCGGTCGTCATGCATGTTTCCAGCCCGTCAGGCCCTCGACCGCCTGCCGGGTAATTTCCTGCGAATGGCGCAGCGTGTCCTCGCGCCAGATCTGATCCACCGGACAGAACGAGTCCAGCAGGTCTGCGCGCAGCATCTCGTAGCGTTCGCTGGAGGGGTCCGCCTTGAACTTCAGCCACAGGTCCAGGCGCAGCAGACGGCGCATGTGCCAACCGCGCGTGCCGAACTCGATCACGGCCCCGCACATCGGCACATCACCCAGGAAAGACTGCACGCCGTAAAACAGCAGTCCCTGATAGTTCGGGCGCGACTTGCCGTGTGGCCGCTGGCCGACGATGCGCTCCCTGCCCCACCACTGCACCGCCAGGTCATGCAGCGGCCCGCCCTCTTCGTTGAAGCACAGGAAGAACGGCTCGCCATATCCGCCTATGCCGGTGTGCCAGTCGATCAAGGCGACCTTGCCGGCGCCGGCGAGGTGGTCGCCGACGATGCGCTCCAGCGTCAGGTTGGACCATTCCCGCCCGTTGCCGCCATAGTTCAGACCGTCCGGATGGGAGTACTGGCCGCGCGCCAGCGTGTCATATAAGCGGTCTTCGCCATGGCTGGCGGCGAAGTCCTCCATGGCTTTCTGCGCGGCCGCCACGTCGGCACGGCTCCATTCGTCGCGTAGCAGCAGCGGATGCAGCAGCGCGTAGTCGGCATTGGCGGGATGCGCCCCGTCATGCTCGATGAAATTGCGATTCAGGTCCACGTTGTTTTCGGTTGTGCGGCTCAGGTGCGCAAAGCCCCAGGGATTGATGGCATGCACCATGACCACCGCCACGTCCGGATTCAGCTTCGCCGGGCCGTCGCCCAGCATCCATGCAATCTGCGCCGCCGAGCCGAAAAAGCCTTCGAGCCCGTGCGTGCCACTGACCACCAGCAGGCGGCGCGGCGCGTCGGCGCGGCCGAAGCAGGCTACGTCGGTCACCAGCGCCTTGCCGTCCGGCGCCCTGGCGCCGGCATGCGGGTACTCCGTCAGGCGTCCCCCTGCCTTTGCGGCGGCTGCCCGGAACTTGTCGCGCGCCCTGCCGTAGTCGAGCGCGTAGCATTGATGGAATTCCATGGATCAGCTCTCCTCTATCCCTATTCGGCCTGCACGGTGGCCGAGGTCGACTTGTCCCAGAACACCAGCTTGCGGTGCAGGAAACGGATCAGGTTGGTGCCGGTCAGGCCGATGAAGACCAGGCTGAACAGACAGGCGAACATGGTGGCGACGTCCATATTGACCGAGGCCGACTGGATCAGGTAGCCCAGCCCCTTGCTGGAAGAGATGAACTCCGAGACCACCGCGCCGATCAGGCTGAGAACCACCGATATCTGCAGGCCGGCGAAGATATGGCCCGAGGCGGCCGGAAGCTTGACGTGGAAGAAAACGTGACTGCGCGAAGCGCGGAAGGCTTTCATCAGGTCCAGCATGGCCGGGTCAGCCTGGCGTATTCCCACCACCGTGTTGATGAACATCGGGAAAAAGCTCATCAAAGCCACCATCACCACCTTGGAGGCCATCCCGAAACCGAACCAGACCAGCAGCAAGGGCGCGATCGCCACTTTCGGCGTGGACTGCAGAGCGATGATGTAGGGATAGATGAACTGCTCGAAGGTTTCGGACTCGGCGAGTATGGTTCCCACCACCAGGGCCAGGCCGCAGCCTATCAGGTAGCCGTACACCGTGCTCTGCAGCGTGAACAGGAAGTGCGGCCAGTACTGGCCGTCGATGTAGCCCGTCTTGAGCGCCTGCAGCACGGACTCCGGGGCAGGCAGCAGGTAATTCGGCACCGAAAACACGCGGATGCTGACGAACCACAGGATCACCAGCACCACGCCGGTTATCAGGGGGTAGAGCATGGACTTGATGGATCTGGACACGAGCGTCTCCCTAGTCGAAATGCACCAGCTGGTCGAACAACTCCCGCAGTTCTGCGCACAGGCGCGTGAACTCGGGATCGTTGAGCGTCGCCAGCGTCCGCGGCCGCGGCAGGTCCACGGACACTTCGCGGATGATGCGGCCTGGCCGCGCCGACATCACCACGATCCGGTCCGACAGGAACACCGCCTCGGCGATGCTGTGCGTGATGAACAGGGCAGACTTTCGCGTGGCCATCCAGATGCGCTGCAGCTCTATGCTCATCCGGTCGCGGGTCATTGTGTCCAACGCTGAGAACGGCTCGTCCATCAGCAGCACCGCCGGGTCATGCACCAGGCCGCGCGCGATGCCGACGCGCTGCTGCATCCCGCCCGAGAGCTCGCCGGGGTAGTTGTTCGAGAATTTCTCCAGGCCCACCAGGCGCAGCAGTTCCAGCGCCTTGGCGGTGCCGGCCTCCTTGTCCTTGCGCAAGGCCCGGATCGGCACCAGCACGTTGTCCAACACCGTCTTCCAGGGCAGCAGCGTGGGCTGTTGAAAGACAATACCCACGTCGCCGCGCGGCTTGTCGATGGGCGTGCCGCCAAGCAAGGCCTTGCCGCTGGATGGCGTCAGCAGGCCGCTGAACACCTTGACCAGCGTGGACTTGCCGCAACCGGACGGACCCAGCACCGATACGAACTCGCCGGCGCCCAGCTTCAGCGACAGATTGTCGACGGCCGTGATCGGCCCCTTGCTGCCGCGGTAGACCACGCTCACGTTGTCGGCCGTCAGCAAGGGGCGGCCGGCGCCGCCGGAGGGCGCGGGCCGGCGCCCGCCTTCGACTAGAGAGAGATTCAGGGAATTCATATCGGCTCCGGCTCGCGTCTACTTGAGCTGCCTGGCCGCGGCGGCCACGGCGGCGGCGTCGAAGTCGTTGATGTCTTTGACGAACTCGTTGGTGTAGAGCGGCTTGACGTCCACGTTCGCGGTGCTCAGCTGCCCGCCTTCATGCAGCACCTCGACATAGTCCTTCCAGGACTGCTCGGTGTAATAGCCCATTTTTCCGGCGCCCTGCTCCGGCAGCATCGTGGCCAGGCGCACCTTCAGGATCTGCACGGCATCCGCCAGCTTTTTCTCTTCGGTCCCCTCTGCCGGCTTGGTAGCCGGATACAGGGCCCAGAAGTTCTTCACGCAGGCTTGCGGATTGGCGTTACAGGCGATCACGCCCTTGGCAGCGGCGCGCGCGAACGCAACCACCAGCTGCGGCTTCTCGCGCAAAGTATCCTCGTGCGCGATCCAGCCGCTGGAGAACAGCTCGCGATAGCTCTGGTCCATGGGCAGGCGGCGCAGTTCGACGCCCATCTGCTCGATCTGCACGTGCAAGGTATCGAACAGGTTCAGCGCCTGCACCTTGTCGTCGCCGATCGCGCGCAGCGCCGTAGCGCCCACGCCCACGGGCACGAACTCGTAGTCGCGCTGCACTTCCAAGCCGAGCTTCTTCATCATCGCCTTGGTGACCGCCAGGTTGCCCCAGGACATGGCGCCCACGCCGATCTTCTTGCCTTTCAGGTCGGCCAGAGACTGGACAGGACTATTCTTGGTGACCACGACATCGAACGGCGACAGGTATATGCCGTTGTAGAACATCTTGACCGGCAGGGGATCGCGCCCCGGCTGGCGCGAGATCACCAGCGGATCCGGCGTGATCCAGCCGAAAGTGATGTGCTTCTGCGTAACCTGAGGCAACATTACCGCGGCCCCCTGGAAGAAGGTCGCTTCGACATCCAGGCCCGCTTCCTTGAAGTAGCCCATGCCCACCGCCATCAACGTCGGCGCGTTGGAAAGCGAAATGTTGGTGCCGTAGGCGAACGTGACTTTCTCGGCCGCGTGCGCCGCGCCGCCCGAGACGGCCAGCGCCAAAACCGCGGCGCTGGCCAGGATGCCTCGCCGCGCGCGGCGCTTCGGATTTTCGATACCTATCATGCTGCTGCTCCTGTTATTAAAATACTGGCTGGATATCGGTGCTGCAGACTGCCTGCCGGATCAAGGCATCCGGCTACATCAAGGAAAGGCCGGGCCGGCGCAGAATATGAGGCTCGCGCCGCCCGCATGCGAGGCCGCCACCACCAGTTGGCCGCCGGCGTGGCGATAGGAAACCCGGTTGCCTTCCAGCACGGCGGCAGCGCGGGACAGGTCGGCCACTTCCACGGCGAGGGCCATCGGAAACGGCAGCGAGGGGATTTCGCATCCGGGCAGACGCGCTTTCAGCGCGTCGCGCGTTGCCAGCCCCAGGCATCCCGAACGCAAGTGGAACCAGGCTTCGCCTTCGCGCCGCAGGCATTCCACACCGAGATAGCGCTCATAGCGCGCCGCGGCCTCGTCCAGGTTCGCGACGGCGATGATGGCCGCCGCCAGCGCGCGCGCGCCGTTCGGATGAGACAGATAGCGTTCCTGCCAGAGCAATTCTGGGGTTTCGTGGCGCAGCGTCAGGATCAAGCCTTCGGGCATGGCGCCGCGCGGCGTGCGCACCTGGCTGAACCGTGCCAGTTCGGCTCCTTGTTGCGTGCCGATATAGCGTTGCAGCACGCCTGGCTCGGCGGCAAAGCCGACCTCGCGCAGCGCCGCGATGCGCTGGACGGGCCGGGCCGTATCGAAAGCGACGATATGCATGCCCGCATAGCGAGCCAGGCCGTCGGGAACGCCGCGCAGATCCAGCGCCGGGTCGACCACCGCGACCAATTCGATATAGCCCCGGCCAAGCATGGCGCAACGGTTGCCGATACCGGCCTTGACCACCTCTCGGGTGACGGCGTGCGTGCCGGAATGCTGAGACAGCGGCGTCAGCTGAAAGCCCAGCCGTTCGTAGGAAACGGCTACCGCCTCCATGTCGTGCGCGTACAGCCCCACGTGATCCAGGCCGACGGAATCCGGGCCTGCCGATTCTGTGCTCGCCATGGCTGAGGCGCCTTGGAGCTGCGTCATGGATATTCCTTCTTCTCTGTGTGGGCTACGACCAACTTCGGGAAGGCCAGAAGCGGCACAGGCAGGCCCGGCTTCTGTTCACATCAATGCATACATTGATATATACATCGATGGATATCGGGACTGCAATCGTTTTGCGAGGTGTCGGCATGAGGGATTTCACGGAGGCGAGCCGGACGCAGCCGGGCCGCGGATCGTGGCCAAAGGCCGTCGTAGCCACCGATGGTCGAGCGCGACGCGGCCGGTTCCCAGGGGTACGGGCTGGCAAAAATTTCGCGGTGGTTTTTGCTCAGGAGAGAGCGAGTACGCCAGGGTTCATGCGCCGACCGGAAGCATGAAGGAAACGGTCAGGGGCACCGAAGAAATCGTGCCGCGCATGCGAAGAAGAAGAGAGACTATTCTGGCGCGGCAGGAGGGGCTCGAACCCCCGACCTCAGGCTTAGAAGGCCCGTGTGAAATCAAGCTAACGCGTTGATTTTTCGAGTGTATTTTTTGTTTGCATTAGAACTGATAGAGAATTTCTGCTACGGTTCTATGCGGTTCTCCGAAGGTCTCTTCTAACGCAAAGGCCCCCAGATGTGTAGCCACTACACTGCGCTCAAGAAGCAACAACAGCTGGAAAAGTACTTCCGGGCGCGCGGCATTCCGCTGCCGCCGAAGTCGGACATGTGGCCCCGGTACGCCGGCCCATTCATCCGCCGGCCACCGGAGCATGACGCCGGCGACGAGGCCGTGCCCGAGCGCGAGTCGGTCGTGGGCCGCTGGGGCCTCATCAGCGCGATGACCAAGGTGGACGGGTTGGACAAGGCCGGCAAGCTGTCGACCTTCAACGCCCGCAGTGAGACGGCGGCCAAGTCGTTCACCTTCGGCAACGCCTGGCGTCGTGGGCAACACTGCATCATCCCGGCTGATGCCATCTTCGAACCAGATTGGAGATCCGGCGCCACTGCGCTCCTGACGCAGATGCGCTAGCGCGTCTGGTATTGACACACTATTGCAGCCGTCTCTCAACTAATTGCACACGGGCCTCCCACCTTCCACTTTTGGCGGAGTGCTGAAATGCATGAGGACATCCGAGAGCAGGGAGCGTTAGCCGCTCGCCAGGGATTGCCTCTCTGGGACACCCCTTACCTCAAAGCGCGGGCGATGCCTGGCCACACGGGCGAATCACCGACTCTATGGCAGGCGAAGGTTGAAGCATGGGAGGCAGGATGGAAGGAGCAATCGGCGGCCAGACTGCCGCAGACACCTTCGCCTAGTCATACTCGTCAACGTCAAGCGTGCCACCCCACGCAAGGAGAGTGACGACAATTCGAAGAAGTCCTAGCCTCTGGGACTCGGCAGTGTATTGAGACGATAGTCCTCCGCACGCGCCAATGTTCGGTAAAACGTCGCACCGACATTCAGAAACCGCTCCATTTCGTCCGGCGCCAACTTTGTACCCACCTGAGCAAGGCAGTCGGCGTACTTCCCCAGGATATCCACCCAGTCCCCGAAATTCCTAAGCTCCGCCGACCTGCTAATCATCTGCACCAAAAGCTCGTCGCGCTCCATCGTAGTCCCCGTCTGTCGCGGTCCCGTGCCGCGGTACATGCCTATTGCGGTCCGCATGTGCCGTGCCTAAATCATCCCCAACCAAAGGCTACAGCCGCGAGGTCTCGCAAAGACGAGCCCACTTCTTGTTTTCCGCCAAAGCTTGCCGTCGAATCGGCGGCGGAGTAGCCCGAACTTGTTCCTGGGACTCAAAGTAAATTGGCTGCGCGTGATCGCAATACTCAACGCCCACGCGGGCCGGAGCCGCGCACCCAATCACGCTCAAGCTCATCAGCAACAGCATCATCGTCCATCCGAGCCGTCTCCTGCTGCACATCGCGCACCTCCTGGCGAGCCTTTGCCGCCTGTTCGTTGATCTGCTCCTGCCGTTCCTGGCGCTCGGCCTGTCGGCCCGTAGCCCGCCCTCGGTAGAAAACGCTGGCCAGCGCAGCCAGCGCCAGGCCGGCCAGCAAGATCCACCCCTTGATACGTTCAAGCCACGGCAGCATTTCCACCTCCCACCTCAGCAACGGCCTGGGCATAGTTGCGGCCCCACTTGGCGCGAAGCTCCGCGCGCTGGGCGGGCGTGCCGCGGTCGTAAGCACCGGGCCGCCAGGTGCGCAGATACAACCGCCAGGCGCCCTCTTCGTCACCCACAAGCGGAAGCCGGCCCGGGTCGCTCCACAGCAGCAGACGAGCCAGGCCTGCTGCCAGCACGTCGTCATGCTCGATGGCGTCCCAAATTGCGGCATCGCGCGCGGGCACACCCCGGACCTGGTAGAGGTGCGCGGCCGCGGCGCTCGTAGCCGCGTGCAGCCGAACGCCATGTACCATGCCGCCGCCCCGCTCCGCCTGCCAGAAGCTCTTGGCGGGGCCAGTCGGTCGCGGCGGGCTGCCGACCAGTTGGCGGCGGTCCACAAAGCGACTTTCTTGCAGACCGGTAGCCAGCATCTGGACGCGCGCCGCAGGCGTGTCCATATTGGCCGGAAGCAGCGCCAGCGCGGGGTTGATAGCCCCTGCGATAATCTCTTTCAGCGTCATGAATTGATCCTCACAATGCACGCCACGTTCCCCTGGGCGCGATAAACCAGCACGGCTATCAGTACGGCTACCACCGCCTGCCATACCGTGACAGGCTCGTGGCGCACGAGAACATCCAAGGCTTGCCCGCCAGTGCCAACGATGAGCAGGTAGGCCAGCCAGGACATTCCCCGCCGGAACCGCGCGCCCTTCCGGCGATACAGCAGCAGCCGCGCCGCCGACGCGAAATTCGCCACCACAAACAAAAGGGCCACCAGATGCTGGTGGCCCATGCTGATCATTTCGGCAGGATGCATATCAGCCCCCTTTCTTGAAGACCGCGGTGAAATCGAACGTCTTGATGCGCTCGATTGCCGCCAGAGCGATAGTGACGACCAGCGCCGCCGCACCGAAGGCCGCGATGGCGGTTTCCTTGATCGGCGTCAGCGCCACCACGTCCGGCGCGGCCAGGTAGCCGATCACGAATGAGATGGCCCAGTAGATACCGCGCGACAGCAAGCCACCCTCCTTGCGCGACACGACGAAAAGGGACGCCCCGGCAAACGCCCCGATGAGAGCATTGCCATCAATCCCAGGCAGCAGGCCGGCGAGCGTCACGCCCGCGGCCGCTGCCGCCACAACACCTGTGCTTGCAGGTTCTGCCATCTATCCGTACTCCAAAAAATTGCCCGCTCTAGGCGGGTGGGTTACTGTCAGCTTGCTTCGGATGCCGGCGCTTCACCTCCAGGCATTTGTCGACCCATTCGCAAACCTCGGTCGGAAGCTCGGCGCCCTGCTGGCGCAAGTGGTTCGCCAGCTTCATGATGGCGTCGACCTGATCCCCGATCTTCGGGTACTCGCGTTCGCGGCGCTTGTCATACTCCATATCAAAGCTCAGGACTTGCATAAACTCCTCGAAAAGTCTTGTACGGGTGTTTCTCCACTGAGATGTGCAGGACCTTGCCGGGCGGGGCCTCCAACTTGATAGTGGAATCCGTCACGGCGTAGTAGGCACCATTCACGCATAGAGCTGCATCCAGCGGAACCCCGCTAAGGATTCCGCCGGCCAGCTCAACCCCCATATCAGGGCGCTCCACAAACGTCATGGCGATTGGATCAACCATGAAGTCCTGGGCCTCCATCGGGCCGCTGATACCGATGAACGGCACGCCGTCCTTTTGGTATCCCCGCGCCACCATGAAGCCCTGGCAATTGACCCAACCGGTCATCAGGAGCGTATCCGGATCGAAGTAGCCGACGTATCCGGATTTGGTCCTGAATGGGTGCCCGAGTTGCACGTCTTCGTAGTTCTTGTAGTTGACGCCTTCAAAGCTCATGATGATTACCTTTGGAAACCAAGGAGGGCGGCAGAAACCGCATACGTCGCCGTGCCATTAGTGGGCCGGTACACATCCATGAAAAGCGAGTATGCGCCGGGGCCGACTGGCCCATAAACATAGGAGAACCCATCAGCGATGGTATTCATGTCCCCGCCGTTGGGATTCTTCCATCCCGAAGGGGTCGCATTCAGGATGAGAGGGTTTCCGTTAATGCTGGCAATCAGCGTGGGGAACCTACCGAAGGCTGAACCAGCCTGCCCCCATGCGCCGCCGGCAGTTTTCGCCTGAATGAACACAAGCAGCGTGCCTCCATAGGGGAGGTAAAGAGGAACGTTGCCAATCGGCACCTGCATATTTCCCGACGAACCGAACTCGGTATTCCACGATCCAGATGCGCCGCCCACCACAGCGCCGTTGGCGATGCGCAAGGTGTCGATCTGGGCAATACCGATCTTGGCGGTGCTGATCTGCGCATTTTCGATGTGCCCGTTGAGGATCTGGGCATTGGCGATATGCCCGCTCCAGATCTGCGCGTTCCCGATCTTGGCGCCGGTGATCTGCGCGTCCCCAATCTTGGCCGTGGTGATCGATGCGTTCCGGATGAATGCATCGTTGATGAACGTCTGTCCGTTGACCACTGAGAAAGGCGACGACAGGGTGCCGTTCACCGAAGTGAGCAGAACCAGGCGGTCCGCGATCATGGTGATGTACGAATCCACCGTACCGCCGTTGCCATCGGACTGGATGCCCACGCCGATGCCGGCCAGGTACTTGCGGCCGGCATTGTTGGCCTGAACGCGAACCGTCCAATTACTGGAAACCCGGCCATCCAACGTCGCGAGGGTATTGGCCTGCGTTGCAACGGAGGTTTCCACCGTTCCTACGCGAGACGTTACCGTATCGATCCGCTGGCCCAGCGCCGTATCCGCGCTGGCGCGCGCGGTCTGCTCGGTGCGAATGTCCGCGGCGTTGCTGGCCTCGGACACGGACTGCAGCTGCATGCGCGTGGCGAACAGCCCCATGTTGGTGACGCGGAAGTCACCGCCCTGCGGCCCGTAGATGAACCGATACCGGAACCTGAACGATGCCGCCGAGCCCGGCGCCGTAAAGGTCGCAGACCAGGGCCAGACACCTTGCGCGGACAGGTCTGCAGTCGCAAGAATGGGATCGGAAACCTGATCGCCGTTTGCGTCGAAAAACTGGCATCGAACTTGAACGACGCCCACAGAATCGTTGTTGTTGAGCGCGACCTTGCCACTGAACGTGTAGGTTTTCCCTCCCTCAATGGGTTGCCCTGCAAACACGCCGGGATTCTCCGACGCATCACGCCGGGTTATGAGGTCGCCAACGAAAGCGTTTGCCGCGCCGCCGCTCGCGGTGATCGAGGCAACGAAGGGATATCCGTTGCCGTCGTTCTGGTTGTTGAGCGGCAGCGTCCGTTTGCTGAACCTGTTGGCAAGCGAACCAGACCAGTGAATCTGAGGCGCATCCCAATACGGGTCGCGAATCAGGTTCTCACCGTTGGCCTGCACGTTGTACTCGGCCTTGAGCTGCGTGATGCGCTGGGCCTGCGCATCAACGGCAGTGGTCCGCGCTTGCGCCTCGGCCTTGACGGCTGCATCCAGCCGCGCGTCCTCGGCGGCCGTGGTCGTGCGCAGAGTGTCCACCGTCTGCGCCAGGGCACCATCAGCATCGGCCCGCGCACGTGCCTCCTGCTGGAGAAGAGCATGCGATAGCGGAGCGCCGTAACGTCCAACCGCTACAAAGTCGATATCAAAAGGTCCGTTTTGAGAATCCCGCGTATCGCCAATGACAATACGCGAAATATTCGTCGCGGTAGGCACACCACCCGGAAATTCGTTCAAATCGAAATCTACGATCTGCCAATCGGTACTTTCACTATTGATCGGCACATTTAAGAATTGTGTCCCGGGAGACGCGGCGTTGTTGATGGCAACGTAGCAAATCAAATGCTGCCGAACGCTTTTATTTCGAAACCGAATTCGAACCCGAATAATGTTATTCAGTTTTCCGTCGAATCTCTCCGAAATAGGCAAATAGCCACTGTCGGCGCGTCCGAGTAGCGACGGTGCATTGGGTTTCTGCGTATTTCGAATGTAGTACGGACTTTCGCCAACCCAGGTCAGATCGTTACCGGGATTCGTTCCGTAAGGCACCCATCCTTCAGTGCTGGTGTCGAAGTTCCATGCGCGCTCGGTATCGAAGCTTTCCAGCTGCCCGGCCTCCATCCGGGTAATACGCTGGGCAAGCACGGCGTCCTCGGTAGCGCGCGCCTGCTCCTCCTGGCCAATGCGCGCCGTATTCTGGCCGACCGCCGTGTTGGTCTGGTTGATGCGTAGCGTCAGCGCGTCATCCGCGCTGACCCGAGCCTGCTCTTCTGCACGAATCGCGGCCGTATTCTGGCCGATAGTCGTGGACATAGAATTGCTCAGCTGAACCAGACCGTCGGTGGTGGTCTTTAGCGAGGAAATCTCGCTAGCATTCCCGTTTACATCCGTTCGCAGCGTGTTGATCTGCGTGGCCTGATTCGCCTGGGTCTGCTGAATGGTGGAGATACTGCTCGCCTGCTCGCCTTGGGTGGTTTCCAGGGAGCTGGTGCGGCTAGCCAAGTTAGCGGTGGTGGTCTCCAGATTCTGGATCTTGCTGGCATCCTGCCCCTGCTTGGTTTCCAAGCTGGTCATGCGCAGTGCCTGACTCTCCTGTATGTCCTCGATCGTTTCGATCTTGGACGCCTGATCGCCTTGATTTGCCTCCAGCGTGGTGATCCGCTGGGCTTGGCCCGCTTGGGTGGTTTGCAGCGTACTGATGCTGCTCTCCTGCCCGTCCACTTTGGTGCTGAGCGTATCGAAGCGGCTGGCCATGTCGGCCGTCACGGTTTGCAGCGTGCTGATGGCGCTCTGCATATCGCCTTGCTGGACAACCACGTTTTGCAAGGTCTGAGCCGTATCAGCCGTCACGGTTTCCAGGCTATGGATCTTGCTCGCCTGCTCCCCCTGTTTGGACTCGATGGTCGCCATGCGCGTGGCGTGCCCAGCCTGGACCTGCTGCACGTCCGTAATGGCGGCTGCCTGCTCGCCCTGCACGACCTCCAGTTGACTGATCTTCTGGACATTGCCGGCCGTCACAACCTCCACGGCGGCCATGCGTCCGGTCAGGTCGCCCACAGCTTCCGCGAGAGAGTCGTAGTTGCCGATCTTGTCCCAGTATCCGGTGTCGCCAGGCGTCACCCCAGGCCGCACTTCCTGCTTGGCGCGGTATAGGCCACCTTGCCAGGAAACAACGACCCCTGCGGGGTATGCCTTGCCGTCCTCCCAGGCCGGAGTGCCGACCAGGCTTGCAACCTCCGCTTGCAAGGCGTCGACCCGAGCGCCCAACGCGGCTGCGTTAGCGTCAGCCTGCAACTTGCGTTCAGCCGCTTCAGCGCTGATTGCCGCAGCGTTCGCCTGATCGCCCTGTGAACGCGCAACGGCCTCAAGCCGCAGCTCCTCGGTCAGGTCGATCAGCTTGCGGGCCTGCTCGCTCATTGCCAGGCCTTGAGTGGCCAGTTCGGCATCTATCTCCGCGATGGACTGATTGAGGTTTTCGATGTCGGCCAGCAGCTGGCGTCCGACTTCCGACGACAGCACTTCGTCCTTGATAGCCTCCAGGTACTCGGTGGGATCGGTGATCGTGATCCCGTGAACGCCGTCGCCAGAAATGGGGAAAAAGTCGCCCTTCTCGCCGAGCGAATCCACCAAACGCCCCCAAAACCAAAATTCAGATCCGGCCTTGAGCCCCGGCAATTCCAGCTGCGAAGTCGGAAACGAGATCTCCGATAGCAGCGTGGCTTGCGAGAAGTCTGGCGCCGGCGACCAGTAGATTTCGGTCCGACGCAGCGGGCTAATGGTTTCCGGGAACCCCCATTCCAAGCCGATTCCATAAAGGCGGGACACCGTACGCAGATACGCGAGGACCGGCGGCGGCTCCAGCGTGCCCTGCAGCGCAGTGAACTCGGAAACGCCCCAGCCAGAACGCACGTCGAGCGCGCTGATGGCCTGAACGCGAGCCTGGTACGTACCGGCACGAATTCCCGGAACCTCCGCAGACTCCAAAGACGTATCCGGCAAAGCGATCCAATCCGAATTATCCCGGCGCCACTGGACAGAATAGGCGCTGGCGTCCTTTGACCCATCCCACTCAATGCGCATGGTGTGGACCGCTGCGCCCTGGTCGACGCTGGTGTTGCTTGCGATTCGGACGTTTGTGGGCATCCCCATTTCTCGGCTGGGAATGATGGTCGTCGGCAGCGGATCCAGCTTCGTACCGAAATCGACCGCCTCATGCTTGCCAGGGATTTCCTGGAGCGCGGTGATTTCGACCTCCATAGGCCCGGTATGGGCCAGTCCTGTAACACGGAACAGTTGCGGCTTCAGGTCGTTCGCCGACACGCTCCACCCCGCCTCCGGGTTCGGCTGTTCGCTGAACGCATCCACGGTGAGCTTGACAGCGTTCTCCAGGAACTCCACGCCGTTCACCCGCCGCGTCTCGCACATGCCGGTAGGCAGGTTGACAGTCAGCATGTCGCCAGGTTTGACCCGCGCGCGGCGGTCCAGCGTCAACTCCGACTGCGACACGACCGACGCAACGCGCCCGCCAATCATCGCCCCAGCAAGCACGTTGTCCGCGATCTCCACCACGGACCCCGGCATGACCACCGCGTACTCGAGCCCCACACGGAACCTCAAACCGCGCGTCTGCTCCCGGGCAGTCAGAAGCGTCCAGCTCCCAAGGCGATGCGCTTGGCCGCGGCTGGGGCACATGAATGCCAACAGCTTGGTTTCACGAACGCCATAGCGCGCCAGGCCTTCAAAATCTTCCACGGACTCCACTTTCTGGCGCCCGAAGTCCTCCTGATTGTTGTAGGTCACTTGTGCCACGGTGAAGCGCTTGCGGCGGCGCGTTCCCGTGTAGCGGAACTTCCCTTTCACGTTTGCACGGCTATACGTATACACCGGCTGCGCAGGCATATCAGCCACCGTGACCACCGTGCCGTTGGCGGCGAACGCCGCCCCGCGAAAGATGCTCGCCAAGTCCTGCAGCAACTTGCTTGCATCCTCACGCGTGGCGATCTGACCCACGGCGCGGAATCGCGGCTCCATTCCGCCCAGGCCGTCCGGCACCATCTCGTCACAATAGCGCGCGATGCTATACAGCGACCAGCGGTCGATCATGCCCAGGTTGATGCGCTGGCCGAGCCCGAACACATCAGACAAGATCACGTCCAGCAGCACCCACACGGGGTTCGACGACACGCCCAGCTTGAACGAGCCGTCCCAGGTTCCGGCATAAGTACGCGTGACCGGGTTGTAGTTCGACGGAATGCGGATTTCCCGCCCCTTCGAACGCACTGCACGCGCCGGGATGCTGGAAAACAGTTCCGCCGGAATCTTGTAGCCGACCAGTGAAATCATCGGATAGCGCAGGCGCTGATCCGTCACGGTGGTGTAGGCATCCACGTACAGATTGCTGGCGATATGCTGGCCCGTGGAATCCGGCGAGTTGCGACGAACGCGAATGTTCCAAGGTCCGCTGCGCAGCGGCAGTTCGATACGATGGGTACGCGTGTAGCGCTTCGTGGTCTTGCCACGCATCGAAGCCGTAAGCACCGTCTCCCACTCGCCACCGCTCACCTGGCGCTCGATGGCGTAGTCGATGAAGTAGCCGTTCAGATCACCGTTCTTGGTGTTCTGCTCGGTCAGACGGTCAGTGGAAAGCGTGATGCGAACAGCATCATGTTCATCGCCCGTAATTTGCTGCGTCCAGGGAGCGCTGGTCTTCAACTGGAAGCCCACGGCCACCGTGTTCTCGGCGCCCGGGAATCCCGGTATCGGATCCTGATTCTGCGTGCCACGGCGGAAATGGACTTCTACGCCGGGCCAGTTCATGGAACCGTCCGCGTTCTGCACTGGCGTGCCATTCAGAAAGATGTCCCGTAGTCCGAACTCTTCACCGCTGAAGAGGCCGCCCGTGGGCCCCACGCTGATCGCGTCCAAGATCCGTGCGAACTGCGTGCTGTGCAGGCTATCCGGCGCCTCCTTGGCAACTCGCCCGCCTCCGCCGCCTTTACCACCGTAGCCGACCACGCCGGCTTCGTGATGCTTGACTTCGGTCATTACTGCCTGTCCTCGGAATAAATGCCCTGCGCAATAACCACACTGCCGGCCCAGAAAAATCCGTCAGCATCCGAATACCCGACCGGAAAGGGGTTTCCCTGCGCCGGTGCATTTACCGGGCCGTTAAACCCGTACGACGCCTTGTTGTCCGGCGGATCACCACCAGACAGACTCGACGGTGTCGCGGATAACGCTGCCGCAGCGCCACTCAAAACCATAGCGGCCCCCATCCAAGCGGCAGTTCCAGCAGCGCCCTTGGCCGCAAATGCAGCCGCCACGCTCCACTGTTGAGAGGCTACGGCGGCCACCACCAAGACCGCGCCGAGCACGATCTGGAACAAGCCCCCACGCTTATTTCCTTTGACAATTGGCGCGATGCGAATAGGATCTTCGTCATCCAGCCAATCCTTGAGACGGTCGGGCCCGATACGGCGCGTGCCGTGCAGGCAGGCGAATTCCTGCTTATCAGCGGCAGCCTGCGTCATGTACTTCTTGAAGCCGGGAATCAGTTCGCCCAACGCACGGATCACCTCGCCCACGCTGGTTACGACCAGTCGATGCTTGCGACCGAACAACTCGCCCAGCCGGCCATACAACAGCACGGTGCGGACGGCCTCTTCGTCAACTCTCGCGAGCATGCTCATGATCATTTTTCCTGTGATTCATGGCGGGCGACCATGGCGGTGCAGTGCTTCCACATGCCGCCATAGAGCACGCGCTCCGAAGGGCGCCCATAGAAGTGATGGATGATTGCTTCATTCAAGGGGTACATCGTTGGCCCCTCGGAAAGCTGCTCGCTTCCCATATAGAAAGCGGCGTGATTGGGAACGTCGGACCCGATCTGCATCAGGATCATGTCCCCGGGTTGAAGGGCCTCGCCTTCAGCCAGAACGCGCCAGCCGTCGCGAGCCAGGTTGTCGACGTACAGGTTCTCGCCTCTGGCCCACCATTCGTCAGCGCGCGGGTGATCGGGTAGAACCACGCCGCGTTCGCGCATGAACCAATCCCGGCCCAGGCTGTAGCAATCCAGGACCCCATGTAAAAACGGCCGGCCCATCAGGGGCACGGCCGTTTGTTTGGGCGCAATCCCGATTACGTTTCGGGATCGTGGAACGCCCTCTTCGAGAAACACTGGAATGATGTACCAGGGCAGCGAACCGGCGTTGCAGGCGATCTGATCACCGGGGGAAGGGCCCTCCGGCCCATCGGGATGGGAATGCACCACCGCCAGAAGCTTTCCGTGTTCCTCAGCCGCCATAGCGCACTCGGGCTTAATGACGAACTGATCACCAGGCTTTGTGCTGTGGTTGACCTGGGGAAGGTACTCGGTCTCGCCGGCGTCATTCAGGATCAAAAAACCGCACGATTCGCGCGGATACTCCCTCTCGGCATGCGCCTGCATGGCCTTGATAATCGCTTTGCCAATCATGCTCGGATCCTGTCGGCCGCGGGACAGCCTGAGAAATTGATGACCTGGTCGGGAAAACCGGCCGCGCGGAGCCTACAGGATGACAGGCGCCCCGGGCATCGGTCTTTCGCAGGGTCGGTCGTGGGGTTGTCGTCCAGGTCGAACATTGCCGCACCGGTATAGCCGCAGTACGGGCCTCGGTAGCCTCCTTTGCGCACCCACGGGCAGATACTTGCTTGCACCGTCAGATCGGGAATCTGCACGCCTTCGGCGTCCATGACATTGGCCAACTCGAAGGACACCACCGAATCATCTTCGTCCTGCCGGCACTCGATCTCCCATCGCTGCGGCGCCAACTGCTGCGTCGGATCAGCGTCCGGGTTGCCGTCCGGGAAGTTCGCGGGGTCCAGGTAACGGCCCAAGGTGCGCCGGACCGTCACGGTTGCACCTACCATGTCCTGAAACTGCAGGCATAAGGCAGACACGAACCCGGGCACCGCATCCCCGTTTACATCGCTGCCCAAGTTGGACACCGAAAGAGTCGGAGTCGGCTGCGGGCCATCGTAGGTCTGCCCCAAGCCTTCGACCTGAATAGGCCATGGCTCGTACTCCTGGCCGTCGAAGTATATTGAGCCAACCTGCAGATAGCCGTGGAACCGCAGTCGCTCCCCACCCAATGCCGTCAAGTCGATCTCGAAGAGATCGACGAGTTCACCGACATCCAGGCGCTGAATATCAGCGTAGATCGTCATTGCGTATTCCATCCATTCCGGCGGCCACCGAATCTCGAAGCCCGGGGCGGGCGGATGCAGTGGCAATCCCCAGCAGGCAGCAGCCGAGGGGCAAGCGGCGGCAGCAAGAAACTGGTATCGCTATTCCGGAATCCCTGCTCGATGCGCGCTTGCTCCGCCACCGCGCTCGCCGAGATGTTCATTGCGAGCTGCCCAGTCTGAGACAGAACCACGTCCTGACCAGCATTGCTAATAGCCGTAATAAGTGGATTCGCGATCACGGCATTACCTCGTTCGAAGTGAGCCACGAACCGTTACAATTATTTGCCACGTATCCCTCATAAGAATGCTCCTGCATTTCCAGTGACCCGACGCCTGCCCTGAGTCCTACTCGCCTATCCTGGATGCATGGCGAAGGTCACCGAAAGCGTGTACCAACCACCTCCCAAGGGGACGAGTTCGTATCCCCCGCGCATCCGGAATGGCGACTCGCGGCCCATAGGCGGCGCCCAAAGAAACCGCTTCCAATCTCCATGTCGGTCAAGAAATTCCTTGATCGGCTTGATTTCGGATTCCTTGCCAAAGAACTCCAGCGGCCAGGATTCGGTACGAGCATTGATTCCATCCTGCGCGAACTGCGCATACCCATCGTTGAACTGGGCGCTCAACGTGTTGAACCCGACTTTGCCCTTGGCCTTGGTCCTCGGGAGCCAGGTAAACGTCTCCATCGCTAGCTCCTCCTCATCGTGTGGTAAAGCAGTCCGCCGTATCGCAGTTCGTTCGCGATGGTGGACCGCACCTGAGCCACCACCAGATCGCCCAATTGCTTCGCCGACTGCTCCGCTCCGGCACCGTCGTTCGTCTGTTGCGTAGTGGCCCCATCAGCAATCGTGATGGTGGTGATGATGTTGATTTCTGCCGCGCCCGAACCACCCTGTGACTGGCCCTGCCAGTTGGGAATCTGAGCTCTAACCCCCAGACTTCCGTCCGAGGCGCGCTGCAGCGGCATAATTGCCTCGGGCCCGGCTTCAGCGAAAACGCCCGCACCTTTCGCAAACGCAAATACCTGCGGGGTGTCGTAGACGCCGTTGGAGTACGTGGAGAGGCTGGGCGACGTGTAGACATTGCCCTTGGCGTTCGCAACCCACCCATTCGATGCGATGAGGGATCCGATGCCATCACCGCCCGAGGCCTGCACGTCGCTGGCAATTTTCTCCGTCCCCCATGCCGCACCGGAAGCCATCGTGAACAAGCTTCCGGCCACCGACGTGACCAATCCCATCATCGCTTGACGGGCGGCGATTTTTGCGAGATCAGCGAGTACGCTTCTGGTGAAATCTGCGAAGTTCGCCTTCCCGGTGGTCGCGAACGACGCGACCATGTTCTCCATACCCGAAAAGAGGGTTGAAAAGACTTGCTGGGACTGGCCCATCAGGTTGGCCGCGCCGTCGACCCACTCGTTGACGGCCAGCAGCGCGCCATTCTTCCAGTCGGCCTGGAGAGCGACGCGCTGCTGCATGTAACCGCGCTCACGCTCAACCTGAGCCAGCATGGCAGCGTCGATTTCAGCAATGCCCTGCTGGTATTGCTCCGAGTCCAGCGCTCCCGCGCCGCCCTCGCGCAACATCTTGTCCGTGAAGCCGTCACGGATTCGCCGGAAGCGGTCTTGCGCCTGATTGATCGAATCGACCAACGCGCGGTCATTCGCCCCGAGGGTCATCGCATTGATCTGCCGGCTAGCCTGCAGATCGCGCGATTCCTGGTAGTTCTGGATGTCGAGCTGGGTGGTCCGCAATGCCCCCCGGATCTTCTCCTGGTACTTCTCGATGTCCGTGGCCTCTTGCTCGTGCGATCGCACGATCTGGGCCTCCAGCTCCTTTACCCGGCCGAGGTAGCGTTCCCGCTCGGCCAACTGCTTCTTGCCGCCGGCGATCTCGGCCTGCCTGCGGGCAAGCTCGAGCTCGTCCTGCAATGCAGCGCGCTGAGCCTCGGCACGCCTGTGGATGAACTGCTCTTCGGACAGCAGGCCGCGGGCGCGCTCACCCTCCAGGCGCGTGTTTTCCTGCCGTAGCGCCTCCTCGCGCAGCCGCGCCTGCGCCTGCATTGCGGCCAACTGGGCGGAAATTCCATTCTGGGCGGCAGCGCTAGCGCCCTTGTCTTCAAACTGCTTCCGGAGGTGAGCCTTTAGCGCCTCAATTTTCTGTGGCTCGATGTCTGGATCATTGGGACTTACTTTCTTGATCTCAGTAACCCAGGAATCCAGCTGCTTCAGCGCATCTTCGCGCTGCTTTCCTTTGTCTGCAGCCAGGCCAAGCTTCAAAAGCTCTTTCCTGGCCTCGATTGCAGCCTTTTGCGCCCCCGCGTTCAGGCCTTTGACTTGCGCGGTGGCGTCTTCTACACCTTTCTGGTCCCGGAGCGACGAAAGCTCGGCTCGATCCGACGCCAGATTCATCTCCGTCCGGCGGCGATTTACATCAGTGAGCGCCCCACGCTCCAAGCGTTGTTCACGCTTCCGGATGCGATCCTCAACCTCCCGGATCTGATCGTCCAGCGTGGCGTCGCGGCCAAACGCCTTCATCGCCTCCCAGGCGCCGGAGATCTCCCCTTTAAGGCCACGCCATGCGCGTTCCAGCACGCCCACACGCTGGGCGGCCTCTGTACCGAGGTAGTCGTGCAACGCCTGTGAAGTAGCCTGCATCGCCGCTTCGCGGTTGCCAGCCTCCTCCAATGACCGGATGTAGTCCCACTGGGCGAGCGTCATGAAGTTCATGGAGCGGTTGTGCTCTTCCGCCCACTTCGTGACGCCTTCCGGCATCCTTGCAAAATCCTTGGAAATATCATCCATGGATTGGCCGGACACCCGCTGCAGCTCCACCATCGTGGCGCCCAGGTTCGAAATTGTGTCCTTCGAGATCTGGCCCGTCGCAACCAACGATTCCACCGCTTGGCGCGCCTTGCCCAGACCACCGCCACCCAACTGCGCGACAGCCGCCGACATCTCCCGGATGCCGCCCGCTGTGACGCCGGCGTAGTTGCCGGTGAGCCTGATCGTCCGATTGAATCGTTCGGTCTCTTCGTGGCCTTGGTATGCCGCTATGCCAAGCGCCACCGCAGCACCCGCTACCAGCGTGTACGGGTTCACCATGGCCATCAGCGTCGAGCCGAGCGCGCGCGCCGCGGGCACGATGCCGCCGAACATATCTTTGAGCTGCCCGCCCTGCTGCAGCATGACGGTCATCGGCTGCTGACCGCTCTGCAGCGATACGACAATGTCCGTGATCTGTGCGGGAACACCGCGCATAGCCGCGGCCGTCTCCCCAGCGGTCTTACCGTGCTTGTTCAACGCCGCAGACCCAGCGTTCAGCGCGGCCTCCTGCGCCCTCATCTGCCCGATCAGAGGCGCTGCCTGACCAGCCACGCCCAGCTCAGCCGCGCGCAGCTCCAGCAGTTCGGAGCGGGTCTTCCCGATGGCCTGCGCCTGGCGCTCAAGGCTTTGCAGAAAGCGGTCGCCGGCCGTCGCGTAGGCCTGGGCACCCGCGGAAGCGGCGTTCACCGACACCGACATTTGAGACGAGGACGCGCCCATGCGCTCCGCGGCCGCGGCTGCACGTCCAAGCGCGGTCTCGGTCTTGGCGGCGAACTGAGCCGAAGCGGCGCTGCCCGCGCCGAACGCGCGCAGCAGGTCCGCCTCGTCGCCGGTGAGCCGAACGCCAAGAGTCTTTTCCGTCATTTCCGATATTCGGCGTTGCGCCTATCCCTTACTGTCAAAGATCTCAATGGCGGCCTGCTCCATCGCCCTGAGCTCCATGAAGATTTCGCGACGGGCGCGCCGCTTCACCCGAAGCAAACGCAACGTCGATTCAATTTCGGCCGTCGGTATGCCGACCCGCACGGGGTCCCCCATGGCGGGCGCAACCCAGGTCCAGCACCGCCCGAGCGCAAGGAACGCTTCCAGCGTTGCCCAGTTCTCCGGCCATACCTCGAAGGCCATCGCCTGCTGCTCACGGGCCGGCCTGGCTGCTTCGAGTACTTCCTGCGGCGCGCCGGCCGCCCGCAGTGCCGCCAGCACCTCGTCATCAGCGTCGAAGTCATCGCCCGATGACTGCGCTCCACTAGCCCAGTACTTGGCGGCCTCGATTAGTTTTTTTGCTTGGCCCCTTCATGGGCGGAAAAGAAGCCGTTGTGCAAGGGGACGACCAGTTCCGGCCAGTCCTCCAGCACGCGCTTCAACGAATCCTCGCCGAAGGGGATCGAATCACCCATGGCGTCCCTGACCCCGAGCCAGCCGGCCATCTTGTCTTTGATGAACTCGATGTCGCTGTTGTAGGGATAGGCGGGCGCATGCCCGCCGGGCCGGACGATCGGGTCCAAGCCCTGGGCGGCTCGAACATTGTTCGCCATGCCGTCCCGCAGATCGGCCAGTTGTTCCGGGGAATGCCGGTGGTATTGCGCGACGAACTCGATCGTGACGGGATCGCCATTCGCACCATTGACAATGATGCTCAGCGGGAAGGCCGCGATCGGGCGACGCGTTGCGACGAAGGACATGAGATCTCTCCAGAATAGAAAACGCCCGGCATGGGCCGGGCGTGGTGGAATGGCGGGAGGGGGTTCCCGATCTAGCGGGGCTACTTGACGACGATCTCCAGCTCGTCGTTGCCGACGGCGCCGGGGTTGATGTTCATATTTAGGTTGAGCATCGCCACGCCGTCCTGGTCGGAATACGTCGGGTTGGTCAGCTGGGACGCCTTCGCGTTGATCTGCACCATGTGGCCCGCGGCCACGCCATGGGTGATCGACAGCGGGGAACCCGCGCCGGAAAGGACCATGTCCGGCCAGTTCAGGTCGGCGATGCGCGGCAGCTCGAGGGACAGCTTTCCGGTCGGCTTGCGGTCCGTGATCTCGGCCCCCTCGCAGCCGATGAGCGTGCGCCATACCAGTTGGTTCGCGATATCGAACGACATGGACTGCAGGCACCCCGTGTAGGTGCCCAGCGACCAGACGGGAGTGTTTGCCTTGTTCACCGCCTTCGGGATCTGGAAGGCTTCGAAGTTCACCCCCGCCGGCATCGCGCCATCGGTGATGGGCTGGTATGCCCCCATGAAGCGATAGCGCAACACCGGAATGCTTTTGGCGGTCAGGTCGATCGCCACGGTTCCGCGGGCGTCCACGATCTTGTGGAACAGTCCGTCCAGGAAGTAGTGCAGGGTAATCAGCTCGAAGTCATCGGACACGGGCAGGTAGCGAACGTCCGTGGCTTCGGTGATCGTCTCGGCGAATCCGCTGGCCCGCAACAGCGGCCCCCAGCCGGGTGCAGTCCCGGGCGCGCCCGAGCCGGCCAATTCGACTTCGAATTCCAGTTGCGCGTACTGGGTTACGGCGACCTGGCCGGAATTACCCATATAGGGTCGCAGCAGTTCGCGCTCTACGAACTCGGCGGATAGAGGCGTCGCGGTCAGGTTTCGGACCAGCACCGCGTCGGTGGCGCCCGTGGGCTGGGCGTCGGTGCCGCCGGAGGCCTGCAGCTTGGCCAGCACGACGGACTTTCGGGTTTTCTTAGCCATCATGGGCTCCAAAAAACGATGGCCCCGACAGGGCCTATTTGTGATGCGCCAGCCCTATCAGGCCTGGCAGTTGGCGCAGGGTGCGGTCCGCTGAACCAGGACCCGCTCACCGGTAACCGGATCGCGCAGATAGGTGCCGCCGCGACCGTGGTGCTCGTCGGGAGCGCTGGACACAGGCGCCGGCGCCGCCGACGCGCTGGTGGCCGGCACGATCTGCTCTTCGTCGGCCACCGTCTTGATTTTGCTCATGATTTCTCCAGGAACTTACCGGTCCAAAGCATGCTCGTCGGTTTGGTAGGTAATTCGATACCGCTTGTTCACAACCTGCCGCCGCAGGTCGCCATTGACATACTTCGGCTCATCGGTGCCAAACTCGAGCACTTCAACCACGTTGGGGCCGTCGTAAGCCATAACGACTGGGTGGGCCAGCTCGAACACCTTTTCGGCAAGGGCCTGATGGTCGTCGCCTGCCGTGTGAACGAGGATGTGGATCTCGCGTACGCGCGTTACGCGTGGAGGGTTGATGCTCTCCACTGACTCTCCGCCCAACTGCACGGAGATCACCATCGGGGCTTCCCTGGCGACTGCCCGTACCGGCGAGGATTCGACCTCGGCGGGAAAGCCGGGTGCCGCCTTGAGGGCGGCGCGCAGGTCCTCGACGTACTGCATTGCCAGGGTAGTCATGGCAGGCGCTCCAGCATCGCGCGCGACCAGAATCCGTCGCCCACCGCCGTAGGCTCCTGACGGACCCGGTAGCGGATACCTGCGATTTCCACCTGGCTGTGATACACCAGGCCGGGTGCGTCGGCAGTGGTGTACTCGATTTCATAGTCGGTCGAATGCACCAGATCCCCTTCGTCGATGACCTGCGGGCGGTCGAACCGCACCTTGAATGGAACGGGAGGCTCCGTGCCCAGCAGCAGCGCCGGCTCGCGCAGCCCCACCGCGTCGAAGGCATCATCAAACACGGAGTTATCCCATTCCATGGCCTTAGGCACCCATCTTCAGTTTGATGATGGCTTTGGGGCGCGTCGGCAGGTGCAGCGGGTTCGACTGGCTTTCGATCTCGAGCCCCTTGCCGAACTTCAGCGGCTCGACCCGCGTGTAGTACGGCAGGCCGTCGGTATTGACGGTTTCCATATAGTCGGCCGGCGCGAAACGGGTGATGAAGAAGTCGGGCACACCATCGGGAAAGGCGTAGGCCACCTCGTCGCCGATGAAGGGGTTGCCACCCAGTTTGCCGCGGTAGCGTTCGTAGGTGATGCCGCCGATCTCGAAGGAGTCGGCCGGCTTGCCCCGCAGTTCGGCCGCCTGCGCGGTATTCAGGTAGGTCTCGCGCACGCTCTTGTGGTTGATCAGCGTCTTCCAGAAGTTCTTGCCGCACAGCGCGCGAACGCCGCTGGTCGGCGTCGCCCCCAGCTCATCCTCGATCAGGTCCACGACATCGTCCGACTTCTGGCGAACGATGGTGCCGGCATTCGTCAGGTCCATGGCGAATTCCTGCTGCACGATCCCGAACGACTGATAGACGTCCAGCAGCACCGAAGTGCCGTCCGCATCCAGGATCAGCCCCTTGATGGCGCCGACGCGCTGGTACTCGTGCGTCAGGTCCAGTTGTTGGCGGTGCTTCTTCTGGTACTTGGCGACCCGCGCTTCGGCCGATTCCAGCTCCGATTGGCTCCCGAACGCGCGGATGCCCTGGATCTCGTCCGCCAGCATCGTGGAACGTGCCGGCAAGTGCACGGTGTTGAACGGAATCATCTTGCGGCCAGCCAGAATGACGGATTCGCCGACGCCGCCACGGGGCTTGGCCGGGATCAGACCCAGCTTCTGACCGTCGTATTCGATTTGCACGACGGTGGACGAAACGCCCTCTTCCGAGTAAAGGCCCAGCTTGCCGATGCGGCCCGGGATGCTCTGCTGCTCGTTGATGGCGGCGGTCAAGGCGGAAACCGTGAATTTCTCGTCTTGAAAGATATTGATATCGGCCATGTAAGGCTCCAGAAATAGAATCGGCCGCCCGGAGGCGGCCGCAGATGTTGGAAAGATGGATTTGTATAGGTGAGGATCAGCGAACGATGATGCCGGCCGCCCCCAGGGCTACGCGCGCGGGCGCGTCCACGCCGACGAGAAGTTCGCCGGCCAGCTCCGCGTCACGCGCGATGACGACGATTTGCTGATCCGCGTCGGACGCGGGGACATTGCTGTACAGCACGGCGTCGGCGGTGATCGGTGCGTCGGGGTCTGCCCCCGGCCCGGAGTAAACGACATACTTGCCGTCGCCCCCCAGCGTGAGGAGTTGGCCCGCGGCCAGCGTGACGAGGGTGGCGGCGAGCAGCGCGTTTTCGCGCGAGCGTTGGCCGTTAGCTTCGGAGAGGATGAAATCGGCCGTCCGGGCCTGTTGATGGATGAAGGGCATGGTGCTGGCTCCTAGTTGGCAGAGAGGGCTTTTCGTTTGGCGTAGATCGCCTGGGGATTCGGCCCGCTCTGCTTCGGGGCCGATGAATTGGTGGGTTGACGGTTATTGATCGAGTCGGCCTCGCCGGCCAGAAGCTGATCGAACAGGCGCGCGCGCACTTGCTCGACACTGAGACCCGCCGAGACAAACCCAGCGGCCTTCTCCGGCAGCTTGGCGGCCAGGCAGATACCAGCGATCTCTTTGGCGTGCGCCACGCGCTGATCCGCCAGTTCGATACTGTCCAGCGCGCCTGTAAGCAGCACGCCCTCGGCCAGTTCGGGAATGCCTTCTTGCCTGCAGGACGCATAGACGCGAGCGGCCAGCGCAGAAGCCGTCGGTGCGTCTGCAGCCGGAGCCGGCTTGGGCTCGGGCTCCGGTGCGGGCTCGGGCTCGGGCTCGGGAGCGGGTTCGGGTTCCGGCTCCGGTGCGGGCGCAGGCCCGGGGCCACCTTCCTCCTGCGCCTTGAGCATGGCTTTCACGTCTTCGGGCAGATTCTTGTGTTTTTCCAGCACCGCGGCGGCGCTATCCGACATTTGCAATCGGACCGGCTCCTCGAGCATGTCGCAGAAGCCCAGCGCCTGGGCTTCGAGCGCCGACATCCACGTCGTCTCGTCCATCATTTCGATGATCCGCTCCGCGTCGAGCCCGCTCTTGCGAGCGTAGGCGGCAACAACGCCATCGCGGATCTTGTCCATCATGTCCGCTGTTTTCCGCAGGTCCTCCGCTGTGCCCCCGGTGATGACCCATGCGTTATGGATCATCAGCTGGGCATTCTCGGGCATGATGAGCTGATCGCCCGCCATCGCAATCAGCGAGGCTGCGGATGCGGCAACGCCATCCACCCGAGTGGTCACCTTCCCGGCATAACGCCGCAGCGCGTTGTAGATGGTGAACGCATCGAACACATCACCGCCGGGGCTATTCAGCGAGACGACGATCTCCGCGGCCTCGGCTGCCGCGGCGTCCAGCTCTACCGCGAACGCCTCTGCAGTGGTTCCCCAGAATCCGATCTCGTCGTAGATTCGGATCTCGACCGACTTTTTCTCACCCTGCGCCTTGGCGGAGATCGAATACCAAGCCTTCTTTGCCATATTGGCTCCATTCAATGATTGAGAGAGTCGGGGCCGCCGCCGCCCTCCGATACGGTTGCTTTGCCTGCGCTAGTCGTCCGCCGGGGGTCGCTGTCGAATACGAAGCCCCCAGCGTCGGCCGCTTCGTTGTCGGCGAGGATTTCCGCCGCAATGTGGTCCGGGTCGTCGCCCTTCTTGAGAATGATCGACGACCGGCTGGAAAAGCCGCTTCGCACCGATTCCTTGTCGGCCTGCACATCCTGCACGGGGTTGAAGTACGGCCATCCTTGGGGCACCCACAGCACGCGCAACCACTCGCGCCGGCGGCGGTAGAAATCGGGCATGGGAAACGTGCCGGAGAGCGCCAGAGCGTCAATCCAAGCATTCCAGACAGGGCGGCAAAGCTGATGGATCACACAGTGCCACTGGTATTGCTCGATGAGCCGGTGGAACTCGTTGACCACCACCCGCAGCGTCCGGTCGCTGATGCCGCGCAGGTCGCCAGTTGCAATCTCGTAAGGCACGCCGACCGAGGCAAACGCACCCATCAACTGCTGGCGCATGAAACCTTCGTAGTTGTTGCCAGCGTCAGGCGGGCTGGAGAACGTTACTGCCTCGCCCGGTGCGAGCTCCTGCATCGTGCCGGGCTCCATGGAGACCAACGGCGTGCCATCGTCATCGACCTCGTACCCGTCCGATTCACCCGTAAGCGGGTTGTGGGGGTCAGCATCAGGGTCCGGCTTCGTGATGAAACCGGCGAAAAGGTTCGCCACCTCTTGCCGGTACATCACCGCATCGTCCAGGTTGTCGATGGATTTCAGCCGCAGCAGCACCGTGGCCAGCGCAGTCACCCCCCGCACCTGGCCCGGCCGCAGCATCGGGTAGGCGTGAATGACCTGCTCGGCTGGCACCCGGACCGTTTCTTGCCCCATTGCATCGCGGCCGAATTCGCCCGGATGGCGGCGCCATAGGTGATAGGCAGCACGGCGTCCGATGACGTCGAATTCCACGCCATTCACGATCTCGCCGCCGTTCGGCAAGGACTGTGAGCGTTCGACCGGCAGTTGGTCGCCTTCCATCTGCTGCAATTGCAGAGGTACGGACAATCCGTCCTGCGGCCGTCGCGGCCGCAAACGAAAGAGGGTTTCGCCATCCTGAAAGATGCTCCGTACGGCCAGCGCCTGCATCCCGTAGAAGTCCAATCGGCCGTCGGCGTCGGCTTCCTGCACCCAGTCGGCCCACAGCTCTTTCAGCGCGCGCCGGACATCCGGGTCCGGATGTTTGGGGTACGGCTGAATCCCCGTTCCGATCACGTTGGACACCCAGCGCGTGGTGGCGGTGAGCGCCCAAGGATCGTTACGCACGGCATCCCGCGCGCGACGCCGCTGCAGGCCCAGGTTCTGCGTTGCGGCAGCGTTCGGCCCCGCTCCCGAGGGATTCCAGTTCCGCGCCCGGCTTCCGGTGGCACTGCCGCTTTCGTAGCTGCTGCTCATCTGCGCGCTCAGCCGGCGCGGCACCAGCAAGCCGGAACCACGATGCTTCAGATAGTTCATCGTATCCCCTTACCGGCGTTGCGCAACCGGAACTGCCGCGGGCGCCCTTTGCCTTTACTCAGTTCCCGCTCCACATGGGCGCGGGCGCGCATCAACTCGTCCGTACTGCGAAAGCGCACGCGCTTGCCGTCGTACTGAACCTCCAATTGGCTGTTCGCTATCGCGCGATCCAACCTTTCCAGGTCCGCCTGGGTGTATGCCATGAACTTGCCCTATTCGTTTCTGTTCTGCGGCCTACCGGCGTCCCCTGAGGTAGCTGGAAGCCGCAACTCGCCGGCGCGCCGGTTTGACCGCCGGCACGGCCCGCGCCACCGGCGCCGTGGGCGCGGGCTTGCCAGGAGCGGCTTGCCGTTTGGTTGAGGGCGGCAGCGGGTCAACCTCCTCGTCCCGCGGTGGTGGTAGTGCATCGAGCTTTTCCGCCATGGCGTCCCACCAGGCTTCTGTCTTGCGAGACAGGCTCAGATGCTCCGCCACCCACAGTGCATACACCGCGCAGTCCAGTGCTTCGACACGTTTCCGCAGCGCCGTCCACAGCGTTCGAACGCCTGTGGCCGTCTTTCGCGATACCCGTGCCTCACCCGAGAACTGGCGGAACCACTCGTCCGAAAGGTCCTCGGACAGGTGTACATAGCCGGGACCCGGCGTCTCGATGGCCAGGCGGCTATGCAGCAGGTCCTTGGCTAGGTTCGTGCCGACGTGCCACAGGATCACGCCTTTCTTGATCCGCTTCCCTCGCCAGTCAATATCCACCTGGCCCGCACCGTCCTTGATGGCCTTCTCGCCGAAGGGGCGGCCGCGGACGGCAAAAACTCGGCGCGCCTTGTTACGGCGCGCGAAGTCGTAGACCGCATTCGAGTGGTGACCGCCGCTGTCAATGGCCGTGGCATAGATGCTCATCTGCTGGCCGCCTTCATGCTGGAAACGCCGCTCGAACAGGTAGGTCGCCACGTTGGACCAGACATCATCCTCTGCCGGGTTCCCGTGGAATATTTGGTGGTCGACGGTCCACATTTCCCCGCCGCGGCCAAAGCCCCAGACACCGACCTCCACCCGATTGCCTTGCGTGTCGCAGCCGGCAAGCAGCAACACGCACCCCATCGGAACAAGGTTCTCGGCCAATCCGGGAAGCCGGTAGGCTTCGATCTCGGCTCGGCGCTTCAGCTCGTCCGCTTCGATCTTCTCGACTTCGCCTTCCCAGGCCTGGCCCAGGGTGGTATTCCAGAAGGTCTTGAGGGGCTCGTCGTCGCCCAGCTTCGCTTTTGCGTAGGCCTCCTGGAATTCGCGTACCAGTTTGGCCCAGCTGACCATGGGGCTGTAGGCTGTCCAAACGTGGAACGCGACGCGGCGATGGGCCGGGATCACTTCACCATTGGCGGAGCGGAAAACCCCGTCGCGGTCAATGGTTGTGCCGTCCGAGCCGTACCAGAAACCAAACTCCGAGGCCTCCAGGTACTCGCTCTGTGTGATGAGGCAGCCGCAGTGCGGACACAGATGCTTCACCGATTCCGGATCACCGTCGACCCACTTGAAACCATGCGGTTCGTCCTTGCCGCCCCAGGTCAATGCGTGGTGCTCGTCGCAGTGCGGGCAGGTGATGTGATAGGCGTATCGCGCATCGGCGCCGGCTGCGCGCTTGTCCATCAGGCAGGTCTCTTTCAGCTTCGGTGTAGATCCGACCACCATCTTCGGGAACGTCGCGCCCTCGAGACGCTTGGCTGCCAACTGGCCGGGATCGCCTTCGCCGTCGATGTTCGAATCGAACGAGCTGAACTCATCCAAGAAGGCAACGCCGATGGACAGGCGCCGGTAGTTGTCGCCCGACCGGCCGCCGCGCAGATGCAGCACACTGCCGCGAAACTTCTTCACCAGCAGCGTGTTGTCCTTGTGCCGCGCCAGCCGTGTCGGAAAGATCGGATGCATGACCGTCACGTCCCGCAGCATCGGCTCCAGTTCGGTCTTGACGAACTCGTCACGCGCACTGTCGGTCGGCTGCCACAACGCCTGATTGCGCCGCTTGTGTTCGGCAAAATAGCCGATCGCCGCCAGCAGGATCTTGGTGTACCCGACGCGGGCCGACTTGATCACGTCAACCTCGTGCACATCGTCGCTGCCGACGCAGGCGAGGATGGCCCGCTGAAACGGCCAGGCCTCCCAGCGCTGCTCGACATAGGACGATTCCGCCGACAGATAGAAATGGCGCTCGGCCCATTCGCGCAGGGTCATGGGCTCCGGAGCGGCGAAGGATGCAAGCCCGCGTCTCAGCGCGCGCGCGACCGCGGCGCGATTGGACTCTACGAGCATTACTCACCCTCGTTCTCTTCGTCAGCCTCCAGGTCCTCCAGCGACAGGGATGCAACCGCATTGCGGGCTTTGGCAAGCTCGCGCCGCACGATGGTCAGATCCGCATCAGTCAGATTCGGCAGCCGACGCTTCAGCGCCGTCGGAATCGCGTCCATGGCGGCGCTGACCTTTGTTCCAGCCCGCGTGAGCACGTCCTCCAGCACGCTGACTGGAGCCAGCTCGCCGCGCGCGACCGCGTTCTCCATTTCGACCTTGTCCGCCTGCGCAGCATAGAGACGCGCCTTTTCCTCCGCAGGATCGAGCGTTCGATCCTCCGCCCCGGCCTGACGGCCAGCCGCAATATCACGAATGTGTCCGCAGTACGAAAGCAACCAATTGCCCAGCGTGTCGCCCGCTACCATGACACCGCGCATGAGCAAGCCGCTTACGGCAGGCTGGGTGATGCCGACCAATTGTCCGAAGCGGGCTTGGGTCGTCTTTTTGTCTAGGTCGATCATCTTGCGGTAGACAGCGCCAGGTCTAGGGCGGTGGAAAACTCGGCGTCGTAGCGCTCGCCGTAGACCGCCTCGGCCGTTTCGTAAAAGGGGAACCGTTGCGCATACGACGGCTCGGCCACTGCAAGCAAAACGGGTTTCACGTCCGTCCCATGCGTGCCGCTCTTCTGCCACACACCCGCGGCCAGCCGTTGCTCGCGATTGCCGGACATAGACCCTTTGCCGCGGGAGACGAAGTACTGGACTCCGTTGATACGCTTGTAGCCGTCGGCCGTCCGTCCAACTTTCGCCGTACGAGCACGGCTGCGAGACGTGGAGTTCGCCCGATAGCCCTGCTCACCGAAGGCCTGCAGGTAGGAAAGCAGGCGCACAATTTGGCCGCGGGACATGTTGCCGTAAGCGTCCAGTTCGGCCCCCGCCGCCGGCACCGTAAAGGCGCCCGTCGGCAGGCCGGCCCGAGCCAGCGCTCGCTCGGAGCGCTTGAGGCGCCGGCCGCCCCCCAGCACGTGAGGCGGCAGGTACTTGTCCGCTGAGAGGCCCTTGCCTGCGCCGTCGCGGTACTCGACAGTGGCGACCAAGTTGTCCTTGGTGGCGCGGGCCAGCCGTAGGGCGCGCATCGTGTACGGCGTCGGGCGGTCGAACACCTCGCCCGTTACGCGAACCAGCGCATCCATGATGTGCTGCCCCACTCGGTTCAGGGCCAGCGATGTGGCATAAGGCAACTGTCGCTGCGCCTGGGCGAAGAAATCCACACCCTCCTCCATCGACGAGTGATGACGCAGCTTCATAAAGCCCTCGGATATAAGCCCGCCGCCCAGGGAAATGCTCGGCGAAACACATTCAACGGAAGCCGAAAGTCCGCATCAATCGTGGCTTGGTGGCGGAAATTATCATTACCCCCCCTTAGCACGCCCGTGACTAGCGAGCGTTCGGGGTTCGAATTACCCTTACCGGACCGATTTCCCTAGGGGCCCCCGGCTTAAGCCCTCGCCGTATCGATTTATTTTCGATCATGCTTGTGCGCCGTTTTCGCGCTTACACGATGTAAGGCTTGCACCGTGTAAGCCCGTCAAGCCCACGCGCCCATCGCGGGCGGAACCTACTGAACATCTGCCGGCCGCGATGGCCGAATCCCCGCGTCACCTCCTACACCGGGCTCACAGTGGCAAAGTGGCGGAGGCAAATAAATGTTGTGTATTCTTGTGTAGTGTGTATAATTACACACATGAACAGCGCAGACCTCATCAAGCAATTGAAAGCCGACGGCTGGTACCACGTGCACACCGTGGGTTCACACCACCAGTTCAAGCACCCGACCAAGCCCGGCAAGGTCACAGTGCCGCATCCCAAGAAGGATTTGCCGATAGCGACACAGCGCAGCATCCTTAAGCAGGCCGACCTGCGATAAGCAGGCCATTCAGGAGAATCGAATGCTCTACCCTATCCACGTCAACAAGGACGAAAACAGCGCCTACGGGGCGTCCTTCCCTGACTTTCCCGGCTGCTTTGCTGCCGCCGACGAACTCCAAGATCTTCCCCGCGCAGCCCAGGAAGCAGTTGAAGCACACTTCTACGGCGAGACTGAGCGCATCCCCGCCCCGTCCGCCCCTGAAGCCTGGGCCAAGGACGAAGACTATCAAGGCGGATATTGGATGATGGTCGATATTGACCTGTCCAAGGTCAACACGAAGGCCGTACGGCTCAATATCAGCCTGCCGGAGAACCTGGTTCACCGTATCGATGAGGAGGCCAAGGCGCGCCACCTTTCCCGCTCAGCGTTTCTCGCGATGGCCGCTGAACGCGAGATGGAGCACGCCTGACCTCAAAGGCAAGGCTGGCCGATATCCCGACCGTACCGCCTAGCGGATTTTCATTGACTCAGCACTGATCTGCCTCATCCATAGCAGGCCAGCTCTGAATTATTAGCTCCGCCCTGGGTACGCCTGCGCCGCCGCCCACTGTGTAGCGGATGTCCAGTGCCTGCATGGGGAAGCCGGCAAACACTTCGCGCATCATCGGGTGATCGTTGACGCTCACCAGGGCGCGGCCCTTCATGGTCCGCATAGCTTCGGCCATGGCGGCATATTCCTCAATGCCAAACTCCACGCCGTAGCCAGCGGTGCCCCAGTAAGGCGGGTCCATGTAGAACAGCGTATGAGCCCTGTCATAGCGTTTCACGCAATCCCGCCAGGGTAACTGCTCCACGTAGATGCGGGCGAGCCGAAGGTGCGCGGCGGATAGCGTTTCCTCTAGCCGTAGCAGGTTCAACCCAGGCGGCGCAGTGGTCGCCGTACCGAACGTCATACCCTCCAGCTTGCCGCTAAAGCAGTTCTGCATCAGGTAGTAGAAGCGAGCCGCCCGCTGGATGTCGGTCAAGGTCTCCGGGCGGGTTTCCTTCTGCCACTTGAACATCTGCCGGCTGGTCAGCGCCCACTTGAACTGGCGGACGAACTCTTCCAGGTGGTGTTGCACCACGCGGTACAGGTTGACCAGGTCGCCGTTGATGTCGTTCAACACCTCCACCTTGGCCGGCTCCGATCTTGCGAAGAGAAGCGCAGCGCCCCCGGCGAAGGGCTCGACGTAGCAGGAATGCTTGGGGAAATGGGGAAGTATCTTGTCGGCCAGGCGGCGCTTGCCACCCAGCCAGGGAATGATCGGTTTTGCCACTTGTGAGCATCCATGTAAACTGGCCCCCGCCTGTACAGGTGGGGCGGCCTTGGGTCGTTCACGGGCCTGCTCCGTGTTTCGGCTGTCAGCTTGGGAACTCGCGATTCCTCGGCTGTCGCCGCCGTCTTTCATTGCTTGGCCTATTGGCCGGAGAGAATCATGGAATTTTCTTTTGCAGTGTTTTCGCGCCGCTGGGGGCACACGGACACCTACCGTTTGACTAAAACCGAAACCGGTTGGGATCTTCAGCACATGGCCCACAGCGGGCCATGCGAGCCGGACGGTTCGCCTCATTTGATCGGCAACTTCCACCAGGACAACATTCAGTATCCCGTTCGGGTTGGCGATTTTCTTCGCTTTATATGGGGCCAGCTCCACTCGGGCGAAATTGACGCGGCCAGAGCTCAGGCGATGATCCAAGAGTTAGCAGACTGGGTTACCTCGTGCGAACAAAGCCAGCCCCGATGGCGAGAGTGGAACGCCTGACGTTGGTTGCGGCGGCAGGATTCTACCTATGGCCTACGGGGCCATGAGCCCGGCCAGCTACGACTGCACTACATAGCGACAGGACTGTCTTGCTACTGGCCGCCAAGGCCACGTTTACGCTTGGGCGTAAAGGGGCAGCTTTCGGGATCGTGTCCACCAAACATATGAGCTCCATTAATGAAAGGGCCGCAAACCGAATCCTTACAAACCTGTAAGGAAAATCGGATACGGTGGTTGCCGCTTCGCTACAAGAAGCAATAACAAACAGGAGAAAAAAATGCTGAACGGCCTTTGGCACGTTGTCTTTCAAGTACCCGGCAACCACGGCGGCGGTGCAGTCGTCATTAATGGCGACAAAGCCCTCGGAGGGGATGCCGCATGCACCTACATCGGCACTGTCACGGAACGGGGTGGAGAAGTGAGCGGCGAATTGACAATTAGGTATGTCAACAGAGCCTTTCCGCCGCTCATTCCCCAAGTTCCAAACTATACGGTTGCGGTAAAGGGACGCCTCGAAGGTCAAGCCCTGAAGTTGGTCGGCACAATCTCGGCAGTTCCCGGGGCGCCCACGATCTCAATCACAGGCACCAAACACATAGATCTGTAAGCAGTTGGAGAATGCCCCGGCCGGAGAATCCGTATCGGGGCTTTCATTTTCGTGGAGCGGGCAGAGGGAATCGAACCCTCGCTGCGCGGCTTGGAAGGCCGGCGGCTCACCATGAGCATGCCCGCAGGTTGCGCGGCTGGGATTCGAACCCAGGGACTCCCCAGTATTGGGTGCGCGCCCCACTGGAGAGTCTGTAGCGGCATCACCCTTCGTCCAGACCTTTCGGCATCTCGGGCACCGCGCAAAAAATAAAAACCCGCCGACTTGCATCTGGCGGGTTGACAGGTGCGCTTCATGTGGACGCACCTGTGGACGGACGAATTGTCCCAGATCACGTCCCACTTTGCGAGGACTTCATGTCCCACTTTTCCAGCGATAGCAGAGCGAATTGCGCACCCCGCTGCGGGTCGGCCGACGCAAGACATGGCCAGCATCCGCCAGTTGCGCCAGAACGCGCATAACCGCCTTGCGCTCTCGTTCGCGCTCGCGTGGGCCCAGCTCCCGCGCCCCCGTTGCGTGCCGCACCAGCTCGATCATCTTGAAATCGCGCTTTGGATAGGCAGCCATCAACCCGATGATTTCCTTAGCAAACTTCACGTTTCACCTTGTCCTTGAAAAGCCCCAGATACAGCCTGTATTCGGTGGCCGAAATTGCCTTGCCCGTCACCTGGGCAATCCAGCGCAGGGCCGCTGTGCGCCGCTGGTGCGCCTCCAGCCCCGCGAATCTTTCATGACGCTGCGGATACTCGGCGATGATGATCATCGCCTCGTGGCGCGGTAGAGCCTGATGCAGACGCTCGACCGCCTGCGCCTGATCCGCATGAATCGGGTAATAGTCCTCCGTCTCCGGCACGTAATGCAGCATGTTGCCCACCGGCGCGCCTGCCCAGCACCAGCGCGCCCAATTCCAGAGAACTGCATCCGCATCCATTCGGTCAGCCATCGCGCCCCCGGGCCTAGCCCAGCCCCTTCAGCAGGGTTGCGATCTGGCGAACGGTAGCAACCTCCTCCGTCAGCTTCTGTGCTCGTTCTGCCATTGCAATTGCCCCCGCGTCCAGCTCGTCCGCGATCTTGAGCAGCGCTTTGGCTTCGCCCCGCAGCCGGGCTGAAATGCCGCCGATTACTTCCAGGGGTTCGCCCTTCAGGGCCAGCTCCCTACCCGTGTTCGCCACCGCGCCCGGCGAGAACCCGGCGGCCGATCCGTTCGCTGTCGTCAACCCGGATGACAAAGCCGGCGTGGCAATGCGCTGTACGTTCATGCTTTCTTTCTCCTTTACTTCCTCTCGCCGGAACCTGCCCGGCACAACTTCTCGGACCAATCCGCTATCCACCAGGCGGGCCAGACAGCCGCGCATTGTGTGGATGTCCATCCCCGCCCCCGTGGTCCCTTTCAGTTCACGGGCGATATCCGCGGGCGTGTACTCGGTGCCCGGCTTGGCCGGCAGGACTGCGTATACCTTTTGCGCTACGGCCGTTTGCCCCCTGAGCAGGGCGAGGGATCGACTTAGCTGCATCGCGCGCCCCCGGCTGCGGTCGCAGGCCATACTGCCGCCGCACCTCGCCCTCCAGTTCCTTCAAGGCAGCCGCCCCCCGCACCTTCCCGATCCGATCCAGGTACGGCCTGCGCATCGGGAACGGCAGAGACAGCACATGCCTCGCTTCGCATTCCCTGCGCCATTGCTCGGACGCCGTATTCGGGATCGATGGCGCGGACTGCCTCGTCGCCGTTGAGCCGGGCATAGGCCTTGAGGAATATGCCGCGCTGCCGCCCTCCAAGGGCGCGGTAGATCTGTTGCGCAGTTCCATGCATCAGTACTCCTCCAATTTCCAGCCGCCCCCGAGCCTCTCTGGCTGCTTGACGGCCTTGTAGATCACGAACCAGGGCAGCACCTCGGCGCACAGCTTGATCTTGAGCTGGCCTTTGTCCGTCGTATGCCCTCCCTTCACCTCGTGGATTGCAATCCGCATGTCTGCGTGCAGGACCAGGAAGTCCACCTCGTAGAACGTCGCATCGGCCAGCCGGACCCGGATCGGATGGAACAACCAGCCCAGCACCTCTCCGCGCTGGCGCATCGCCTCCAGGCGCAGGGAATACGCTTTCTCGGTGTTGTTCATCTTGGCCTTCGGCAGCCGGCCCAGGGCCTGGAAGCGCTTCCGCGCCAGGTCCTGGGCTTGCAGACGCCGGTACTCGGCCAATTGCTCAACCGTCATCCGCGTCATGCCAGCACCGCCACTTCTTCATCAGTCCGAGCCGCCGCCGGCAAGGCCTGGCGAGGCTGCGCCCCCAGCGCCAACACTTCCGGCCGATGGAACTCCACCAGCGGCCTGCATGCGCCCCCGGCCATGACCGCAGCGGCGCGCGCCGCATCGCCGACCAGTACCGGCGCGCTGGCTGCGGCGCCGATCCGCCCGTTATGCGCGTCCGTATCGCCCAGCAGGACGGGCGGGTATTCGGGCCGCTCGCTGCGCCCCCGGTAGCCGCGGTAGCGGTTCACGAACTCGTTGGCGAGAAACGGCCATTCCCGCTCTTCCTTGCGCCCCAGCGTGGCCCAGCCGCCCATGTCGTGCACCACGCGGTGGATGAGCGGGTCGTCAAAGGCTACGCTCGCCCAGGTGCCCACGCTGCGGATCGTGCGATCGACCTTTGCCCAGGCCTGCAAGGCCGTGTCCTGGGTGGAGCCGTGCAGCATCTTCACCACGTCGGCCGGCTTCGGCAGGTACTGGCCGGAATCGGGGTTGGCGCAGTGCCGGCTGAAAGCCTGCGATACCGCGTCCAGGTCGTACGCTTTCACGGCCTCCCACCAGACGTTGAACACAAAGACGGACGCTTCCCGGGCGTAGAACGAATACACGTTGCCTACGAGCTCGAACAGAGCGGACTTGTCGGACTCGATCATTCCGCCCCCCCTTCGCCGCGTGCTGCGGCCAAAGCGGCCTGCCGGTTGCGCTCCTCCAGTTGCTCCTGCCGGTTCTTGTTGCCCACGCCCGCCGGCCGTCCAGCACGGATGGACTTGCAGGTGGCCATCAGGTACGAGCGGGGTTCAGCGGGTCGCTCCACCACGGCCTGGCGCACGGCCTCCATGACCGTGTCGGCGCCGTAGTCCTTGACCAGCTTGCCCACGTACGCCCCACACTGCTCCAGCGGAATGCCGCCCAGCTGGTTCAGCAGGGACTTGCCCGCCTGCCAGAGTTCGTCCTTGTTGAGCCGGGCGGCCTGTTCCGCAGTCAGGTGGCTAGGCCTGGGGGGCGCTTCGGCGCCCGCTTGGCGGTTCCCTGACGGTTCTTCTGTAGGTTCCTTTACGGTTCTGGGTGCAGATGCTGCGGGGGTGGGGTGCAGATGCTGCGGGGGTGGGGGTGCAGATCCTGCGGGGGTGGGGTGCACCTGCTGCGGGGGTGCAGCTTCTGCGGGGGTGCATTTGCTGCGGGGGTGCAAATCCTGCGGGGGTGCATATCTCGCGGGGGTCACGGTGTAGACCGTAGAGCGCCCAGTCCGGCCAGTCGCCGCAATCGCGCCGTGCTTGATGAGCCACTTGATAGCGTCTTGGACGGCGCGCTCCGACAGGCACGTCCGCTCGGCGATCCGAGCAACAGACGGCCAGCAGACGCCCTCATCGTTGGCGTTATCCGCCAGGCTGATCAGCACCGCCTTCTGGGCCGGTGTCTTGGTTTGCAACGGCCAGCAGGCCGACATAACTATGGTGCTCATGGGGAATCCTATGCAGTGGCGTGCGACGGCCTGCTGGGGCGGCACGTCAAGGCTTGGGAAGGCATGGAGGTGGCGGCCACGCCATAACGGCGCTGGAGCCACACCTGGCCCTTCCCGGTGACGAGGGTCTTGAACGACACGTGCACCTGTTGATCCGCGTCACGCCAGGGCATTTCGATCAGACGGAAATAGCCGCGGTCCAGATACTCTTGGTACGGCTTGTTGTCCTCCAGCAGGATGTGGTCGGCGCGCAGCTGGCGGAACAGGCGGTTCTGGCCCGTGCCCAGCAGCTTCGCCATGTCGCTGATGCTGATGGCGTCCACGGTGCTGCGTACGGCCTCGGCAAACTCCACCTTGGGCCGCTGGGCGATCAGCTCCTCGCGCTGACGCAGGATCTCGTCCTGCTGGTCGGCAGCCAGGCGCAAGGCGGCGGCGAAGTCCTGCGGCACTGCCGGCGCCCCCTGGTGCAACGCGTCGAAGGCGCGGATCACGCGCAGCTGGAACGCCGGGCTAATCCACATCGCATAGGCGTAGACCAGCTCGCGGACAACGAACGTGCCAAGTCCTTGTTTTGATTCGATTCCTCGGTTCTGAGGAATCTCGCCGCCGGCCAGTTCGGCAACCATGTCCTGCGTGTGTTGCAGGCGCAGCCAGTTGGCCGGCTGGTGGCGCGGCTCTCCGCCGGCGGCCCGGTGCAGGTCGTTCAGGCTAAAGCGCCCTGCCGCGTCCTGGCGAATGGCGGTGGTGGAAATGATGAGCGCGTTCATCTAGGCTCCTACTGTTCAGGGCGCGTACGCCAGCGGTAGTGGTGGTGTTCATTACGGAAGCCGCGCCGTACCAGCTCAAGGTCCGTACGGGCTTCCCGCATCAGGCGGTATGCGGCGTCGTGGCAAACGGTCGAATGCCCTTCCCTGCTCATCGTGGTCTTGCGGAAAGGAAACCAGCGACCGATCACCTTGGCGAGCGCACTGCAGTCGAACGTCTTGCCGGCGCGCATGTATTCCCAGGCCGCGTCGATGGCGTCGTCGGGGACCTCGTATCCGTGGACATTCATACGCCGCCCCAGGCTTGCTGCCGCATCGCCAGCGCCTGCACGGCGTCGTCTGGGTCAATGCCTGCGGCCTCGAGCGCCAGCGGCGGCACGAAATGCCCCAGCGCGAGCAAGAGCAACACGGACCGGTTCAGGAGGTGCTCCTGGCTTCCGTACCGAGCGATAAAGGAGGCCTTGTCCTCATGTACCGCCAGCATCCAGCGCGCCCCCGTGCCCTTCTGGTGGTGGCCGGCACACAGCGGCAACACGAAGTACTGCGCCATCGGCCGCACGCGGCCCCGCTGGTGATGCACGCTCACATGGTGCGTGACGACGCCGTGCCCAAAACGGCAGGCGGCGCAGCCCACGACGCTACAAAGCAGGTCATGGAACCGCTTTTCCGTGGCGTTCGGTGCGATGCCCTTCATTCCTCGGCCATCCCCGCCATGCGCATCGTCACGGTGGCCGCGGCGGTTTGCAGCGTGCGCTCGGCCTGGCGAATTTCCCGGACCTCGCCGTTATCCACCTTTCCGTCAGCCAATGCCGCATAGATGGACTGCATGAAATGGCCGTGCGCCATGCCCGTTTCGACCACGCTCTCCAGGACGGACATGTCGGTCTCGCCGCGCCCTGCCGGGGCCTTGAGAAGCAGAAAGCCTTCTTGATGCGCCCAGGCCCGCAACATCCTCGCGTCGCCGGTCATCGCGACAATGCGCTGCGCCTCGGCAAAGGTAAGGTGGTGCGTTTCGTTGTTGGGGTTCACCTTGTTGCGCAGCACGGCCGCCGACATCCCGATACGCGGGGCCAGGGATTCGCTACCGCCGGTGTAGTCGTGGACTGTGTGGTACGCGGCGTCTTGGGTGTTCATCGGGTCACTTCCTGAACGTATTAATTGCTGATCAGCGGCTTTACGATGCGCCGCATGGAAATACGAATTGCGCCCTACACGTCGAGCGGCCCGATCTGGACCATTTCATCCTGCTTCGGCGATGCGGCCGCGGCTTCGCTGGGTGCATCGGCTGTTCCATTGAAAAACCAGTCGGTCACCGGCACCCACCGCTCAGTAGCGCGGTCTTTGACAATCCTTCGGTGCGCTATCCATGCGCGCTCTCCTTAAAACTGGCGGCCGGCCCTTTAGAATGATTGCTCTCACACAACACACTCGCCCCCACAGGAGAGGACCGACCATGACCGAGAATCCGTTTGGCGACGACGACGCCACCTCTACTTCCGAAAAACGGCAATTTCTGGTTCTGCTGTCTGCTGGCAAGGACAGCCTTTCCATGACGCAGGCCGTCGTGCAGAACATCAAAAAGGACGTGGATCCGAAATCCAATCCCTTGTGGATCGACTCCAAAGGCATCGGCATCCTTGTAGAAACCGAACTTGTGGCCGCGTCGATATGGAATCGCGCTATCGCTGGGCTTGACCATGAACGCAGCGAAGCGCTCAAGGACATGTTGGTCCTGGAAATTGGCCAAGACTGGATGGCGCGAAAAGACGCCGCCGCTACACACTGGCTGACTACGCATGTCGGCGAACCTCGCATGGTGCCGCGTGATCAGCTAAGGCGTCGTTGAGATCCAGCTTGCCAACCAGGTGGGCCCACCGTATGGACACGCCTACCCCACGAGCCATACAAAGCCGGCACGTCCGGACAGCAAGGCGACTCCCGCGCTTCTCGGCCCAGCCCCAAACCCACATCTGGCTGCAGAACCAGTTGGCGAAGCGGTCAAGGATGACAGCGCTACGCATGGGAGGACTCCTCGACCTGGGGACGTTGAAGCTCTGGCCAGACGACCCAATAGTCCAGCGGCCGGAGTTCTTGGCGTGTAACCCCTATCCGGTCTTCAAGAAGGACGCAGTGATCGGCCTTCAGTGCGTTCTTGCTGTTCAACCATTTGTGGATGTGAGGTTGCTTCTTCCCGACTAGTCGGCCGAGCGCGGCCTGAGACCCCGCCAAGCGGATAGCCTTTTCGATTGCGGGGCGAGATGGGTTCTGGGTATGCATAGGACGCCATCTTATAACCATGGTTATTGATACGTCAATAACCATGGTTCTTTGACCCATAACAACCACGGTTATAGGATGCCGCCATGAATTCCCCCTCCACTTTTGCGTCTCGGGTTAAGGAGCGCCGCGAGCAGCTACAGATCTCGCAGGCTGAGCTCGCCCGTCGGGTGGGGATTTCGCAAGTCGCTATCAAGAAAATTGAGGGCGGGGGCAATACTCGTCACGGCAGATTGTTGGCCGAGGCCCTGGGTGTTTCGCTGACTTTTCTGGAAACGGGTCACAACGAAAACTCAACCGACAGCGCCAGCGCAACGCCCCCCGTCCAGGAGCGCGATACGCCGCCCCAGAAATGGCCCTTCGCGTCGATATCTGAAGCCTCCATCCGAGCCCTGCCCCCGGAGAAGCTGAACGCATTGGAAGGGGCGATCGCATTGGCGATCGCTCAAATGAAACTCGGCATCACGGTTTCGAAGCCTCCGCCCCCTGCGAACTCGCCGAACGCCCCGGGCTCGCTCGTAGACTTGGATGCCGCGGATGATCCGTTCCCCATGCGCATCGAAGGCTTGCCGCCTGCCCCCTGGGAAAGCGGCGCGACCACATTCCAAGCGGAGCGGGACCGCAAGGTCCGTATCAGCACGCAGACAGGTGTGATCGCAAATGTCGGAGTGGGCGAGCCGCCTGCCGCCAACGACAGATTCGAGAAGGTGCCCGAACTGGCGGACGTGCGCTTGGCAGCCGGCGATCCGATCGAAAACCACGCCGAAGAGCAGACGGGGATGATTCAGTTCCGCCGCTCGTTCCTTAAGGCCGTAGGCGCGGACAACGGCAAGGCCCGCGTTGTGTATGCGAAAGGCGACAGCATGGAACCCGTCATCCGCGATGGCGCCGCCCTCCTTGTCGTCCCGAACGAAACCTTGACGCTACGAGACATCGCCGCCGGCGGAGTCTATGCCATCAACTATGACGGCAAGATGATCGTGAAGACCGTAACCCGTGATCGTCTGACGAAGCGCTGGGTGGCTCGTTCGTTCAACCCGACCTATCCCGATATCCCGCTGGAGAACGGCCACCCTGTCCGCGTGCTAGGCCAGGTCGTATGGGCGGGCGCCAGGCTGCGCGATGATGAGGCGGGGCAGTGGGTGCGGGGCTGAAGCTGCCTAATATTAATTCAAGAGATCGCGAAGGCAGCTATCGCTAAACCAATAATGAGATCGATAATTAATATTACTGGAAACTGAGAAGATGGATTGGGCAATTCCTCAGCATGACACCGAATCCCTCAATCGAGCTGGCCGAATGTTGGCGCATCTGGAATTTCCGGTCGTTGACGACGAAGGGTTGTTGGCGCTAACGGTATTGAACAATTGGCGCTCTTCCCATGCGTACCCGCTGAATACCTTCCAAATTACCCTGCGTAATAAGGCCAGAAAACTAGAACGGGACGTTGTCGTGGCACAACGCACGAAGCGCTTGGAGTCCGTCCACGCCAAGCTGTCTAGGCATCCCACTATGCGCATGAGCCAGATGCAGGATATCGCTGGCTGCCGAGCCATTTTAAAAAAAATGGTCAGTGTCCGCCGACTTGTTGATCAGTACACGAACAACAAGTTTGCTCACAAGCTACGCGGCAAGAAGGACTACATCCTTAACCCGAAAACCGACGGCTATCGATGCGTACATCTAGTCTTCGAGTACATCGGAGCAAAGGCCACCACTGTATATAACGGGATGAAGGTGGAGGTGCAGATAAGGACACAATTGCAACATGCCTGGGCTACGGCTGTCGAAGCTGTCGGTATTTTTACTAAACAGGCCTTGAAATCCAACCAGGGAGATGAAAAATGGCTGAGGTTTTTTTCCCTAATGGGTTCCGCCATTGCTTCAATAGAAAAGTCCCCTGCTGTTCCCGGCACACCTACCAATAAAAAATCTCTCGTCAGGGAGATCGCCGGATTGGTAACGGAGCTGCGGGTGAAAGAGATGCTGATGGTCTATAACACCAGCCTCCAAATCGTCGGAGACTCGAAAGACGCAAAGTACTTTTTGCTTGAGCTCGAGCCTAGCACCACCCCTACTCCAAGAATTACTGTCTGGCGCTACAAGGCCAAACACTCCGAACAGGCAAACGCAAAGTACACGGAACTCGAAAGCTTGATCCCAGAGGGCTCGACTCGGCAAGTGGTCTTGGTGTCTGTGGACAACATCAACGCGCTGCGTCGGGCCTACCCGAACTACTTCATGGATACCAATGCCTTTGCCAGTTTGGTCGACAAAGTGGTTGCCGGAGAAATACCTGACCCAATCATTCCTCAACAAACCAAGCCTGCCATGACGCCCTGATGGCGGAGGCGACATCGTCGAAACTTAAGTGCGCCTCCGATTGAGGCGCGTTACTGACGTTCCCTATCACCTCACGCAACGACGATAGGACTCGATAGGCGGTCCTTCGAGAAACGCCAATTCGCTGTGCCAGATCAGCCGCAGATACGCTCGGACTTTCAGCTAGAACCCGCATGGCCTCGAGCCATTGCGATAGCTGGAGATGAGTGTGGTCGAACACGGTCCCCCGCCTGACCGTGTAATTCCTTCTGCAATCTCGGCATTTATAGAGCTGTACCTTGCCATCCGCTCGTTGCAACACGGTGGAGCGCGCCGACGAACAAAAGGGGCATCGTGGCCCTGTCGGCCAAATCAGGCGTTCGACAAAAACCTCTGCTTCCCGCTCTTTGCCAAGCCAACTCATGCTGGTCTCCAAAGTTCTAGAATGCGGTTCGTAAAGTATACAGAGAGTCTTGGGCAATGGGTGCGGCGGCCTACTAAGCCGCCCGCATAATAACGCCACCTCCGGGTGGCTTTTTTGTTTCGCCGCACACGGATTTGCCCTGGCTTACAATCGGCAATCTGCTCCTGCAATGACAAAATTATTCTTTGAAGAGGTTGCTCAATGCGGATTGCCGCACTCGTCTTAGCTTCCCTACTCACCGCGTGCGCCTCTGTGCCCGACGCAAGCACCGGCCGTAAAACCGCAAACGCTGAAGTTCTGGATCAGAGTTTGCTGGAACCTGCCGCTGATCGAGGCTCAGTCACGATAAAAAGAGATAGCTGGCCGCTCCATGCCTATCGGCTGGGCATCTATGTGGACGGCAAGCGGATTGGGACTATAGGTGACGGAGAAGTCCTCCAAGTCTTCTTGCCGGAGGGCCGTCGCCTAGTCGGTGTCAGCCGTAATGGTGAATCGCGGCCCACCTCAGAACTAGGTCTCGAGGTCGGAGCCAAGCCTGTTTTCGTCCATCTCAAGCTTTCGGCATGGGGGTGGGGCGGGTGGGATATTGAAGAATCCAGTCATTGACCTGCTAACAGCAAATCACCTCCTGAACTGACCACCCCAAAAGCTGGATACTGACCCAGCCCTAGGAGCAGTCCCTTCAAGTGGCTCTCTCGTTGCTCGGCCCAATTATCTGCAATTGATCATGACTTCTCCTTTACTAGGAGATGGTTCCTAGGCAGAAGGAGCCAGTCATGATGCGAATCATGATCTGGGTGGCAGTGCTGGCACTGGCCCTCTGGGCACAGCCAGCCTACTAAGACCCAAGCCACCTTCGGGTGGCTTTGTTGCGTCAATACAGCGTTCACGAAAGAATCGACAGGTAGGCTCACCTACTGGCTCAATCGGCGCACTACCAACCGCAGCCACTACGCAAGTCTGCTAGCGCTTCCTTCGCGCCCGAAGTATTAAACGTTGCCGTTATAGGGTTTTCATTGTACGGAGTCACGCTAGCAACAAACGACGTGCTGTCAACTAATCTCTTCAATGTTGCCACTGGAGACCCCGGGAAAAAAGTTGCTTTGTTGTCGGTCGAATTCGACCAGTCGGCTCGAATCGGCTTTTCCTTGTCTATTCGGTAAACGACTTCCGTATCGTCGCTTCCCAAGTAGGAGCCCCAGCCCACATACAGTTCAGTAAGACTGTTCTTGCAACGGACCGTCAGGGTGATTGGGCCTCCATACCTACCCTTTCCTGTATCTGCAAACAGCGTCGCGAAGTAGATCGGGTTGTCAGTGAGCGGATCAACGTCTTTGCGAACGCGCCAGGCACCAACCGCTGGTCTCTCGACGGTTTCGGCTCTCGGCGCAAGACCTTCCGACACGGCAAGTGCGTCGTAGCACGCAAGCCGAATGACCGTGCTCACCTCACGAGCGCATTCGACAATTTCGGCCGGGTCGATGCCTTTCGCGTCAGAGGAAGGCGCCGCTCCGGGCTGCGCCGGCTTAGGAACAGCGGACGCCGGCGCGCTAGCCCCCTCTGAAGCTGATGCTACAGGACTGCGGGGCGGCTCTTTGTTCGCATCCCCCTGCACTGCGGGTTTACATCCCAATAGCGACAAAGCTAATAGCCCGCCCGTAAGAATCCGCATTTTTCTTTCCCTTTTGTAACAAAACGATTCTTCGATAGTAGCCGAAAGCTGCCTCGCGTTCCGCCCTGCCCAATCAATAACCATAGTTATTGACTCATTAAATAACCATGGTTATTATTCATTCAACGCTGCAAACGCGGCGCCAGAAACACCCCCACGGACCCGCAGTCAGCAGTCAGGGCATCGCCTCAAGCGGGAGACGTCACCGCCACTAAGTCGGACTGGGGAAGGCGAGAACAGCTCCTTAACAATCTGCCGCCGATGTTGCTCACCCCGCCTGTGGGGTGTTCGTCCGGCTCAATCGCAACTGCGGGCATGGCCGCAGCTCTGCGCGGTGTCCCTACCGTATCCAGTCCGCCAAAGCGCGGTTCACGGTCAACAGGGTGAGGCGCAGACGGCCAAGAACAGAAACGGTCACGCCGGTTGGAATGCCGGCAACCGATTCCGCTGAAAAGCGGGTTTCGGCCAGCGCCGCGTGCGGCGCTTACCGAAGCCAACTACAGAGAACCCATATGAATCGCGCTGCACGCTTCGATGACCGCGCCGTCGACTTCTTGTCGGGTCGCAAGGTCTCGCCCCCGATGGAGGACCGCCGCCGCTGCGCCTGCTGCGGTCTTCGCATCGTCAAAGGCTTCTTGATGAGCAACGGCGACGCCGTAGGCGAAGACTGCGAAGAGATCATCAGCCGCGCCGCCATGGCCCGCAGCTGCGGCCATGCAGCGAACGCCTCCGACTTCGACCAGCACCGCAAGCGCTCCACCGGCTGGACCCTCAAGCCCGCAGTGCGCAACTACATCGGCCAAACCGTCTTTGCCTGACCCACCCGCCCCGGGTGCCTTCCCGGGGCAATCCCCTTATAGGACATGCCCCTCATGGAACTGAAGATCAACATCGACCTGGAGGCCGCCGTTGCCCAGGCCCTGGCACCCGAAAAGCTCCAGCCCATCCTGGACAAGCACATCATTGGGGCCATCACCAGCGCCATTGATGACGCCACAGGCTATCGCAGCACTTTCCGCACCACCCTCAAGGACCAACTTGCTGCGGCGATGCCGCACGGCATCGAAGTAGCCGATGTCGCGAAGTTCCAGCACGTACTGAACGAAGCTTTGCGCGACGCGGTTCACGGCCAGAACGCAGCCGCACTAAACACGGCGCTCAAGAAGGCTGTAGATAGCGTGATGCCCGACGTACCCGCCACGGTCAAACTGTCCCAGCTGATGGAGGATGCGCGACACGGATTGTTCGTCGAGGAACACGAGGCGTTCTACGCGCTGTTTGAGCAACAGTACGGGTTCTCGCACCTCTACCTGGACCGCCAGACGAACAAAGGGAGCCTCTACGGAAGCGGGACCGGCAAAACCGAAAAGCACGCCGCAGACTACCGGCTTGATTTCGACAAGGACGGCCATTGCTATGCGATGAAGCTGAGCGGCAGGCAAATTACACCGGGATCGCTTCCCAATGCCGTCGGCAGCTTCGAAGCAACTCTGCTCGCCCTCTACGTGGGTCGCGCGCGTCTCGAATTCGACATGGACCCGGATGACGTGGAATCGGCCGCTTCCGAACAGTATGACGACTGAACCCCAGCACTGAGGAAATGACCATGACCTACGCCGAACTGTGGAAAACCCTGACCGAAGCCGAAGCGCGACGCGATGACGAAACGCTGCCCGCCGACGTGCGCGAGCGCTCCCGCGAAACCGCGACTCTGTGCGCAGAACACATGTTCCGCGAAGGCTTGACGCGCGCCGCACTGGAAAGGCTTGCCGCCGTGAAATCGACCGCTGGAATGAGCGCATATCGCTAGCAGCCCCGGCTCATGCCCCGCGTGCGGGGAATGAGCTGGGCACGATCCTCCCGCTGGGCTGACAACCTACTGTCGTAAACACGGGATTCCGCACCGAGTCAGCTTAGGTGCGGCGGGAGCCAACCCTGTGACGATGGCGCTTCATCGAGCGCGATGCTGTTGGCTTAGCGACCTATCGGCCCCGGCTGGTCGGCTCGTAGCGATGTGACACCCCGGAAAGACGGGGACCATCATCGAAGCGGCGGCGTGGATAGGACACGCAACCAAGAGCATGCGGGAGCGCCACGTCTACGCATGCGGGGGTGGCAGAGCCGGTATCAAGCCCGGCCCGCTTCGATGATGGTGAAGCGCCTTCGGGCGCTCGTTCTTAGGAGCGCGGCGACGGCCGGCCCATCACCCGATTCGCCCGAAGCTTCGGCATGAGGGGTAGACCGCCGAGACATCCAGGCGGGCAGTCCGGTGGAAACCCGGCATCCCTCCACGGCCGCTCAGGCCGGCGCATCCCCGAGGCATTTCGCCAGGCCGGGGTCCAACACTGTGCGAAAGGCGCGCCCCGGCGACGGGATGCGCCGCCCTGAGCGTCTCTCTTTCACCTCTCGTAAGGCCCCATCCATGTTCGCAATCTTCACGCAGCAGATGCGCCAGCTCGGCGCGGCCCTTTTCAACATCCTCCACGTGATCGCCAAGGCGAACCACTGGTAGACCCGTTTTCAACCCCGTGACGCCCGGTCGGCGTCAACAACCACAGAGGAACCCATGCCCGAAATCACCACCGGCCAGACCTATCAACTGAAGCCCTCCAGCCCGCGCGGTAAACCCGTCGCGGCGAACGTCACCGCCATCACGCGCCGCGGCCTGGGCCACACCGTCACCTACAAGGTCGACAACAAAGTGCATCAGTGCTCGATGGGCACCTTCAAGAACCGCCTGGTCAGCTAATCCGCCGCCCCCCAGTGCTCTGTTGCATGGGGGGGGGCATTCGGAGAGCGGGTCGGCGCCGCCCAGCCGCCGGCGCAATCGCGGTTCAACCCATGACCTCCCGGGCCACTTCCGGCCCGCTCCCCGAAGCCCCTCACCTTCCGCGAGCCTGACGCGCACAGGCCCATGCCGGACATGGTCAAAGCCGGAATTCCCCCTGCGCATTGCGCCCATATCACATCGGACTCGAAATGAAACGACTTGCACTCGTGGCCGCGGCAGTCGCGCTGCCGGCCTCCGCGATCATTTTCGCCGCCGGAAACGCAGTAGGCGCAAGGGACCAACGCCTACTTGCCGCTGACGACAAGAACCGCACCACACTGCTGGCCCGCTCCTGCGGGAAAGCAGGCCGCCTGCTGCTGGACCCTATGCGCAATGAGTACGTGTGCGCCTGGACCAACCCCGACGGCCAAACGATCACCGCCGAGATTCCGCAATACCCGTATCTCGATCAACACCTGGCGCTTCGATAGCGCTTCAACAACCGCCCCGGGCGGCCTCCAAGCCACGGAACGAGATTGAATCAATGCCCCAAACCCCGCCCCCTTCCCCCATCCCCCGATACACAGTCGTCGGCCTCGTCGGCCGCGCCGGCGCCGGCAAAGACACCTGCGCGGACATCCTGGTCCAGACGCGTGGCTTCGCCCGGCTGGCCTTTGCAGATGCACTGCGTGATGAAGTTACCGCGGCGTTCGCGATAGATCCGGCGATCCTGGCGGATCGACTGCTGAAGGAGCGCCCCGTCGACACCCTGCAGATTCGCCGGTCCGGTGATCAGCGTTTCATCGACCGCGCCAACCGCCTGGGTTTCGACTTGTGGCGCGCCCGCTCTCCCCGCGAAATTCTGCGGTTGTGGGGAACGGAGTACCGGCGCCAGGTGGACGGGGAGAACTATTGGATCGAACGCGCAAACGACCGCGTCAATGTGCTCATGGCCGCTGGCTACCGGCGTCTTTGCTTTACGGACGTTCGCTTTTCCAACGAGGCCGGGTACATCACGCAAAGCCTGGTCGGCGAGCTGTGGCGCATCCGTCGCCGCATCGCCGACAGCATGCCGGCCACACATCCCAGCGAGTCCAAGATCGAAGACATCGCCTGCGCCCACGCGATCAGCAACGAGCTCGGCCTGCAGGAACTCGCTCGAGAGGTCCACCACGCGCTGGTGCGCAACGTCCTGGAGTAGGTCATGCCTTCAGTCAACAAAGTGATCCTCATTGGCCACCTCGGCCGCGACCCGGACGTGCGCTACTCACCCGATGGCGCGGCGATCTGCAACATGTCCGTCGCCACCACTTCCACGTGGAAGGATAAGGCCACGGGCGAGCGCCGCGAAGAGACGGAATGGCACCGCGTGGTTATGTACAACCGCCAGGCTGAAATCGCCGGCGAATACTTGCGCAAAGGGCGGCCCGTCTACATCGAAGGCCGCCTCAAGACCCGAAAGTGGCAAGACCGAGAAACCAGGGCCGACCGCTACAGCACCGAGATCATCGCCGATCAAATGCAAATGCTGGGCGGCCGCGATGCCTCTCAGCAGGGCGGCCATGCGGCTGACGCGCCTGACGGCACCGATTCCCGCCCCCGCCAGAACCCCACCTCGTCGCAGCCTGCCGGCGGCAGCCTCGCCTCGATGGACGACGACATCCCCTTCGCCCCGTTGGGCGGGCGCAAAGCCCACTTCATCTAACCCTGGACGGCGGCGCCGCCATGGAGCTCTTTATTTGGTTCAAGGATCAGAAACTGTACCGGCTGTCCGCGCCGAGGTCCTTGACCCAGGATGACCTCGAAGCCGCCCTGGCCAGCCACGCGTACCGACCCGGCGACGACCTGGAAATGCGTGGCGACGAGAGCTCCGGCGTATCGTTCACTACAAGCACTCACGCCGCGTCATTTGGATGATAAGAAGCTCCTACAAAACTTCGCTTCGCTTGCGAGACACCAAGACAAAATCGGTTTCGTTGGTGAAGCAAATTCGTTTGTCGATCGTGTTCAAAAAGATTGACCTTTCATCCAGAGTGGCAACATGGACCCAGTCGCGAGGGGAGTAGCCATCGCACAGGCCTCTGTTTTCCAAAAAGAAAACCGTATCTGTGCCTTCGTAAATCTGCTTGCCATCTGAGTAGCCCGCTGCAAGCATCGTTGCGCCCTGAACAGCGGCGAGAGCGAGAACCTGCGCGTAAGCAGCTTGCTTATGCCAATAAGCTCTAACGAACAGCGCAATGGCGCCAACGAACAGGACTCCAGCGACCACAGGTATCGAAAGCTCGTTCGAAAAATGAAAACTGTAAGCTTTATAGGTGTCAATTGCATCAATGAATTGGTTTGCGAATATGCCGCCGAGCAAGCACGCCATTAAGACTCGCAGCCATATCGCACTGGCTAGAACCCCCCAATAAAACAGCCCCCAGCCTGCAATGGCGGTGATCAAAGGCGCAACTGCCAAGTAGGCAGTCCTGCCCAACCCGAAGGTAACGACGTCCTGGACTGCGTAAAAGGTAAACGGTTGAAGACCGAATGGTCTCCAAAACGCAAAAGAATAGAGGCCACTCAGTGCGAACGCGTAAATCGTCGCCCAGATGGGCACACCGAGTTTGTCTTTAATTTCGTCCATCACCTGTGTCATAGCGGTCTGAAAAAAAGGAAAGCCTGATGCTAAACGCAATCACTCGTCTCATTGAAGAACTAATCGACGTTTTCAACTTGGGCCGTTCGATCAGCAAGTAGCAGCACGCCTGCCCCGACCTGGGCCGGCTTCGGAAAGCGGGCCGGCGCCGCAACGTCACCGGCGCTGAAAGTGACTTTCAGGAACTACACCGGGCTACCGGCCCGCTCCCCGAAGCCGCAGGACCAATGCAGACCCCGCCACGGCAACCAACCCGTGGCGCCTGCGACTCGCCGCCAGACGAGAGATAAAGACATTGGCTCCGCGCCTACATAGCAGCGCCTGACAAGCCGCGGAAAAGGCCAGGAGCGGTCAGAAGTCACCTGACGCCGGATAACGTAATCGGTATCCAAACCACCGCGCACCCCGCGCAAATTCCCATGGCCTCCACTATCCCCGCCATCTGGTGGGGCCTGGCGCTGCTCGCCCTGGTGGCGGTGGCCCTGGTCCCCATCGGCGATCACTTCACCCGCCGCCATGCCGCGGCAGACCCCTGGAATCGACATGACCAATGACAAAGCACGCCAGCGGATGCTCAAGCTGCTGGCGCTGGCCCGCCGCGGAGAAGGTGGCGAAAAGGACAACGCGCAGCGCTTTCTGGAATCCATGCTCAAAAAGCATGGAATGACTCTTGCCGATCTTGACGAAGACGACCACGCCCCAGACTGGATGTGCTTTCCGATCAAAACGGCTCAGGACCGCCGGCTCCTCGTCCAGGTCGCCGGCATGGTTCTCAAATCCAATTCGTTCATCACGCGCCAGTACCGCGGGAAAAAAAACGTTTGGCTCAAAGTCACAAAGGCCCAGTTCCTGGAGATCGAACTTCATTACCGTGCATTCAGCCGGGACCTGAAGAAGGCCTTGGACCTCGCGTACCTCGCATTCATCAGCCGCAATGACATCTTCAGCGGCGTGCCTGAAGAAAGCGACGGCCCGCACAAATATTCCGAAGAGGATCTCGCGGCCGCGGCCGCGATGATGCAGGGCATGTCTCGTACGTCGGTACGCCGCCCGATCAAATACACCACCGCGGCCAAGTGACTGCGGCAGATTCCTGGAGCCCCACATGAACACCATCAGCGCAGGCGCGCCCCCGGTGCGCATCCGCCCCTTGCAAGTCATCACAAAGGCCAGCCGCAGGCTGGGCGACCTGATCGCCCCACGCGACCACGCCGGCCGCGGCAACTGGAGCAAGGACGCAGATATCCCGTGGTGGGCATGGCCCGGCGCCCTAGCCTTCGCCGCGTTCTTCCTCTTCGGCCCGCAGTTCCTGGGCTGGCTGCTCCGCTTCGCCCTATGAACGGCATCGAGTTCATCTTGCGCGACCGCGCCGGGTGGATGCCACCCATTCCCCTGCCGCGGCGCCGTCTTCGCTGGGTCGGCGCGAAGGCCGAGGCAATCAAGCCCGAGGAGATCGAATTTATCCGATCAGTCCGAGGCCGACTCAGCACCTACGAGCTGGCCGAGTGCTACGGCGTGTCGCCGCAGACCATTAGAAATATGTGGGCGCGGCGGTCAAGGACTATCCCTTGATCTGAACGACACGAAGAGTTCCGTACCGAGCACATACCGCTTGGCCCTCTTCTACAAGTCCACGCGCCCAACTCAACTGGTTCCTCCAATGCTCGACCATCACGCCAGCCTCCGGATTTCCGCCAGTAACGATATCCAGACGGCGGGAAAGGCCATCCTGTACTGATCGTATGCATGAAAGTGCTGTGTAGATCTTCTCGCCGGCATTCTCTGGCAGCGCCGCAAGCACATTGAGCTCTTGCCCCGCCAACACCGCGGTGTTGAGCGTCCTCACATGATCGGCAACCGTGCTCAAGAATTCCGCGAGCAGCGCGGGATTCCCCATGCTAAGGCCTTTCTCGATCGAGGCGAGAGCCGTTATCAACTCGAGACGTATCTCCTCCAGATAGACAGCAACACCAGAAGCGATCAGTTTTACTGCGCGGTCCCTCTCGATTAGTCGCTGCCGACGTTCGGACAGCGCTAACCATAAGGCCGTGCCGGTAGCGGCGGCGGTCGCCACCGCGGAAGCCCACGCCGCGCCGACCGTCTGCAAATCCACCCACAAGCTCATATTGCTCCCCACATTGTGCAAGCGCAATTGTCGATCGGGCATCGTATCCCAACCTCCAAAAGGTGTCAGCATGATCCAACCCGTCATTCAATTCGACCACGCCGCCCTCAAAGCCGCCTGCCGCATCAGGGCGAAGAACGACATTCGCTATTACCTCAACGGCGTCTATGTCGAAGCCACGCCCACCGAAACCATCCTGGCAGCGACCGATGGCCACCGCCTACTCGTGCTGCGAAAGGAAGTTCCGAACGACGTGCGCCAGGCCGAAACCCTGATCATCCCTGGAGAAGTCGCGCAGCGCATTGTGGCTGGGTCCCTCAAAGGAGTCCCCACAATTTCCCTCACGCAAGTTGATCAGGGGAAATGGCTCGTTCCCCTCTTGAAGTGGGACATGGAGGTCGCGTTCCGGTCGGTGGAGGGCATATTTCCCAACTGGCGTTCCGTCGTTCCCAAAACCACATCCGGCGAGGCCGCGAATATCAGACCCCAATACCTCGCAGACTTCGAAAAGGCCGCCCACGACATGTATGGGAGCCTCAAGCTCCACGCAAGCAGCATCGAGGTGCGGCACAACGGCCCTGGCGGCGCGCTCGTGTTCCCCTCGTCTTACCACAGTCAGGACTTTATGGGGGTCGTAATGCCCTTCGTCCCTGATACCAACCCCAGGACCACCCCGCCTGATTGGGCGCTGACCGAAGAGCCGAAGCCGATCAGCGCCCGCCGTGCACTCCTGCCCAAACCTGGTGTGAAACAGAACCCCCAACCGGCCGAGGCCCACGCATGACCGTATCCACCGCCCCCGTGTCTTTCCGCCAGAAGATCCTGGCCAAGGAAATCAAGCGCGCCCACGCAATGCAGGTCCGCTACGAGGACCTGTACGTCGAACCCGACTTCAACCTGCGTACCCCTATCGACTTGCTGGAAGGCGAGGAACGCGAGGCCGCTGAGGCGGACGACAAGGCGCTGTTCGAGCACATCATGGCCGGCGGCCAAGTTCCGCCGCTGGAGGTCCGCCCCCGGCCAGGCGCAGGCGTGTGGATCGTTGACGGCCACCGTCGTCACGAACAGATCGGCCGAGCAATCGCGGCCGGCGCGCCGCTTCAGGACGAGGACGGTATTGTCTGGATCGACGTTGTGGCATTCGTCGGCAACGACGCAGACCGCACCGCCCGAATCATCAGCAGCGCCAAGGGCCGGCACCTCCGCCCGCTGGAAGTCGCTATCGGCTACGCCAAGCTGGCAAGTTTCAAGTGGGATAACGAACGCATCGCCCGCCTGGATCATGTCTCGCCGCAGTGGGTAGGCAAGATGCTCACCTTGGCGCACGCCAACAGCGACGTGCATGCCCTGGTCCGGTCCGGCGCGGTCAAGGCGTCCACAGCCATCGACGCAATCGCCAAGCATGGCGAAGCCGCCGGCCCGTTCCTTCAAGCGCAACTGGACAAGGTCAGGGCCGCAGGCAAGTCGAAGATCACGCCGAGCGCCATCCACGGCCGCGCCCTGCCCCGCAAAGTCGTCTCCCCGCTCATCAGCAGCGTGGACAAGTTCATGGGCGGCTTGACCGCTAAGCAGCGCGTCATCCTCCTGGACACCCTGGAAGGGCGCGTCGCCGAAGGAACCATCACTGTAAACACCAACGATCTGCTGGACCTCTTCCAGGCCCACGGCGCGGTCGAATCCATCCGGGCAAAGCGCGCCGAAAAAGCCGCCAAGGACGCACAGCAGGCCGCCCCCGATGCACAGACCCCTATCGACATCCCGAAAGAGGAAGCCAACGCATGAGCGACACCACCAACACCAAAGCGTTACAGCTCCTCGGCTGGTATCGCGAAGGATCATTCCCCGCCCTCTTCACCGATTCCGTCTCCGTGGTCAAGCAATGGATGGAACAGGGGCACAAGGTATCCGGCGTGATCCGTCACGACGGCCTGGCCGTGGAAGCCGCCCCCGACGCTTCCAGCACCACGGCACCGCCGGGCCGGGATTGGAAGGCAATCGACGCAGCCATCGACGAGTATCTGGATGGCTATGAGCTGCGCCTCGATGAAGGGTGCCATACACCCACCGAGTTCGAACGGTTCCTGCTGAGCGACGCCGTAGGCGGCCTGTTGGCCGAGCGTGAATTCCTTGCTCTCTTGACGCCCGCCCCTGCTGCTGACGATGCGCAGGAGCTGCTTGGCGCGCTGATCGAGGCGCGGCGCGAGCTGCACGCATGCCAGGCGGTGATCCACCTCGCCGGCGGGTTTGACCCGGCATACGTGCGCGACGCGCAGGCCGCCCTCAAGCGCGCGGACGCCGCCATCGCCACCCAGCAGGGCAAAGGGGGTGAGGCATGACAATGCCAACATCCGCATCGGTTCTGGTCACGCTGAAGGTCGAGGTGCATGTCGGCGCCTGGAACGAGAGCGCGACGTTCGCCAGCCTGCGCGAGCAGGTAATCCGCGAGGCCAAGCAAAGCCTGCAAATCGCCCTCCAGAAACACAACAAAATGGAGATGGTCGGCGAGCCGGTCGCCATTCAAGTTGTCCTATCCGGAAACAGCAAATAACCATAGCCGACCACATATCGCGCGTGATTCGAGGCCAACGCAGCGTGACTATTCGTTCGCAATCCTAGACTCCAACTCGCGCCGCCAAGCGTCCAGGGGCAACTCAATTTCCAAGAGTTTATTGCTCCATTCATCGTACAGGCCCGATAGGCCCGAGAAGAACTTCTCCTCGCGCTCGAAAAACGGACGCCCCGCCAACGAACTCGCTAGCTCCAGCCCGAACCGGTAGGAGCCGTCTATCAGAGATGCGAGCTTCTGCCCCATCTTGGAGGAAATCCGAACCTTTCCATTTTTGAACCCCTCGTGTGTTCGCTCAAACTTCTCTCGTGCAGCAATGGCGTCCGACAGAGAGTGGGTATCTGGGCTCCTAATGATTCGGTACATATCGCGAGACACGTACACGAGGTCGCGGATCCACTGCTCCAGCTGCTCTGCTTCAACGAATTCTTGCTGCATGGCTTGAGTTCTTAGCAGTGCTTGGACTCGCGCGCTCTGCACCGCCTGATAGGCGAGTGTTCCAACTGTGCCCACCGCGGCAATGATTGCTCCGATAGCCGAAAACGCTTCCCACCACTTCGCATCTGCATCGACCGACGTAATGATGACCCCTCCCATCACGCCTGCGAATGCCGCGCCTGCCAACCAAAACACCTGAAGCATGCCGAGCTCCTCGAAATGAGTATGGGCCGAATGTTAGCGCTCCGAAAACTGGACCCCAATGACCGACCACACCACCGCGGCCCAGGCGGCCGCCCAAATCTTGACCTATCTTGGCTTCGCACAGGCAGTGAGTATGGAGCCTGGCGTCGACCCCCGGCGCGACCATATCCAGGCGCTGCTCGAATCCGCCCTCCTGTACCAGCTGCGCGCCCCGGTATCTGATATCCGCGAAGGCTTCGAACTGACCTACGGCGCCGACGCCGACAATCCGGCCTGCGCCAGCGACCTGACCCACTTCACCAACGGCTGGCGCGCCTGCATCATGTCTCAGGTGCGCGCCCCTGTAGCCGATGAGCGGGCGGCGCTGCAAAAGCTGGTGCACCTGGAGGATATGCGGCTGCGCTTGCGCGCCCTTCATGAGAGCGGGCACGGGACCGACTATGACTACTATCACAAGGCGCTACCTGCCGCGTGGGAAGCTGCCCGCGCCGCCCTGGCAAGCGCCCCTGTAGTGTCCCAGGCATGCCAGACCGACGTGTGCCAAGCGGCCAAAGCTGATGGCGTGCTGTGCGCAAACGACGAATGCGACCGCGCCAACGGTGTACGGCCGGACAATACCGCCGTAATCTGCCCGAGCTGCGCGCATCAGTTCCGCGCCATACCCGTGCAGGTGCAAAACCTGCTACGCGGCGCGGGCTACAAGGCTCCGTTCCTGGACGCGTCCGCTGTAACGGATGGGCGGCAGGCCGTGGCGTATCTCGACCTGGGCGCGGGCGGCTATATGGACGTGGGCACCGACCTCACCGACGAGCAATTGGCCGCGCTGCCTAAAGGCCGGCACATGCTTGCCATCATCGGCACTCACGGCGTGGACGGGTATACCCCGGCAAGCGCCCCTGTAGCCGGGGATGGGAAAACGCGAGTCCCCGGCGATCACTTGGGCGGCCCGGTAGTGGCCTGGGACGATGGCGCCCAATCGGTCCCGAATCGGCCGGAAAGCCGCGCCAGCACTGAATCTAAGGGCGGCGCCCTAGGCCCTGTAGCCGGGGAGGTGCGCATGCCTACAGGCTACCGCGTCAAGGTGGTGGACGGGCACGGCTACCGCATCACGCCGCCGACTGGAGGGGATTGGGTCGCGCACAGCGACACGCCAGCCGGAGACCTCATAGCGGCGCTGCTTGCCGCGCCCCAGGTCAGCGCTGTGACGCTGGATGCAGCAGTGGAGGCTTTCGAGCGCTCCGCGTGCCATCAGACCTACCGCATGCGCGATGGGGTCGCGGCTGTTATGGCGCTTTGTGCCGCGCCCCAGGCCAGCGAGGCGGTGCGCGACTGCAACCTGGAACACGCCAGAAACTTGCCCGAGGTGGAATGCCGGGCCTGCGAACTGAAGGTGATCTCGTCTTGTGGCAGCAAGGGTTGCCCAGTCAACGACGGGTACGCCGGTCTGTCCGCGCAACCGGCAGACAAACCGGCAATTTCTTCGCCATCATCGGCCGGCAACCCTTGCCCGGCGCCAGTTCCAGCCGATCCGGAAACCGGAAACTCCCACACCGACGGCGGCGCCGTATACGGATGACTCATAAAACGCGCACAGACGAGGTTTGTGCATCATTAACGAATCATATATGGATCTGAAACGACTTATCCAATTGCTGGAAGAGGTGCCTCCGGATCTCGTTTTCCCGCAAGGCTTCGGCCGTGCGGGGTGCTGGGAGGGCGATTGGTACGAAATCGCCTTCGAACCGGCCGCCAACGCCACGGCGGGCGAAATGCTCGCGCACGCCAAGAACGCGAACGGCGCCACGCTGTTTCGCCACGGACGGGGCGGCTCGATGGAAATGGATCTCGAAAGCCAGGTCCATATTGCCCGCCCCGGCGAGTGTGACCGCGATGAGGACCCGCTGTCTATCTGGCGATGGCGGTGGATGCTCAAGGCGGCCGAAGAAGCAGCGAAATGACCGACACAATCCAGCGCTTGCTGGACACCACGAAGAATGGCTGGAGACCCGCCTAGAGCGGGCTCCGCTTTTGGAGACCCGGATGGACGAATATCTATCGGCGTCAGACTTGGCCGCGCTGGTCGGGTGCAAGCCGAATCAACGAGCGATGATGGCGCGCTGGCTCATTCGACACGGCTGGCGCTACGTCATCGACAAAAATGGCGTCCCGCGAGTGCTGCGGGCATATCGAGATAAGAAACTTGGAGTAATAGATGGCCCGCAAAAAGCCGGCCTCGCCGGCGCGCCAAACCGAGAAGCGTTCGCCCGCGTGGGAAAAGACCTCAGTACCAAGGCTGTACAAGCGCGTCGGCAAGCAGCGCATTAGCTGGATCTACAAGCACCTGGACGGCCGATCCCAAACGTTGGCGTCTTGTGGTCTTGGGGACCGGGAAGCACGCTTTGCCGCTGAGCGGAGGGCGACCCGCTCAGCCATTGAGATACAGCAAGGCGTAGTGGTTGCGGGTTCGGTCGCCGACATGATCGAACGCTTCGAACTTCAGGTAGACCCCGAGTACTACGCAGACCAGTCGAAAGATGGCCGCAGGATTCGAAAATCCATGTATGAGAACCTCACCAAGTTCTTCGGAAAAATGGCGCCGGCGCACTTAACGACCCAACACGGCTATCAGTATTTGGAGGACCGCGCCGAGGGAGGCGCCCCCATCAAGGCCAACAAGGAAATCAGCCAGTTTTCCGTCATCTGCCATTACGGGGTCCGGTGGGGCCTGCTCGCCGCCAATCCGTTCACGAACATGATGAAAAACAGGGGAACCGCGGAAGGGAAGGTAGTGCCGCGCAGATTGATCCTGCGCTTCTACCTATGGAGCCTGAAGCAACGGCAAAACTACCGCACGATGGGATGCGCTGCCATGTTCACTTATCTCACGGGCTTTCGTTCGTCCGAAGCCCGGCCATTCTTGAAAACTGGGATTCAGAAGGATGCAGTGCGCGTCATTGCGACGAAGCGTAGGAAGGGCGAAGTCATCACCGAAAAGGAGCGGCTTTGGTCTACACGGTTGCGCTGTGTCGTGGCCCGCTCTCTCGCGCGTCAGGACCAAGACAGCCCGTACCTGTTCGCACCAACCAAGCGCAGCGATTCCTATACGCGGTGGGGATGGGCTTCGACCTGGAAGGATGCCATGCTCGCCTGGATTCAAACCTACGATCAGACTGTTAGCGAGAAGAACCTCACGGCCCATCCTATGTACTTCAATCTCCAGGACATACGGCCCGCAGCGATTACTTCGAAGCTGCAAAAACGCGACGTAGACGCATACGATTTTGCCGCGCATGCAAACCCGGCGACTACACACCGGCACTATGACCGACGACGCGTAAAACGGGCCTCTGCGACTGAGTAAAATTCTAACGCTGGCGATTCTGTTCTAACGCTTGCTATGTTAGCAATTTCAGATCACTCACAAGCCATTGATTTGTCTGGTGATTCTGGCGCGGCAGGAGGGGCTCGAACCCCCGACCTCAGGCTTAGAAGGCCCGTGCTCTATCCAGCTGAGCTACTGCCGCGCGACCCCGGAACCGGTCCGGGCGCCGCATTTTACCTTGTTGCGGACGGTTTGGGCGGCGGGCGGCCGGCGGCCGGGTTGGCGTCCACTTCTTCCCCTATGTCCGCGTGCGTGGAGACCCACAACACGACCGCATCTTTCTTGCTCAGGCTGATCACCCGGTGGCCCATGCGGCTGTCAATGTAGAAGCTCTCGCCGGCCTTCAGGCGGGCCGGCTCGTAGAACTCGGTGTAGAGCTCGACCTCGCCTTCCAGGACATAGACGAATTCCTCGCCCTGGTGGCGGCTCCAGTCGTGGAATTCCTCGAAGGCGCGGGCCTTGACGCGGGTGTGGAACGGCATCATGCGCTTGTGCGACAGCGCCGTGCAGAGCAGGCGATGGTCGTAGTACGGGGTTTCGTACTGGCGGCCCTCGCCCTGGCGGCTGAGGCTGCGCCGGCCGGTGCCCATGTGGGCGTCGGGCGCGGTGAACAGCTCGGCCACGTCCAGTTCCAGGCCGGCCGCGATCTTGATCAGGTTGTCATAGGTGGGCGACAGCAGGCCGTTCTCGATCTTGGACAGGGTGGAGGCGGACACGCCGGTGGCCGCGGCCGCCTGCTTGAGGGTCCACTCCCGCGCCTGGCGCAGGGCCCGCAGCCGTAGCGCCAGCGCGCTTTGTTTGTTGCCTTCCATCTATGCACCCTGTCATGCCCGCGACCGCCGTTCCCGCCACCAGTCGCGCGCCTGGTAAGACCAATAAGTAAGTTGAACCGCCGCCGTGCCGAAGCCGCCGCCGTTCCAGGCCAGGCCGAAGGGTGCGAATAGCTTGTAGCGCTGGGTATCGCCCGCGATCGCCTCGGCCACGACGCGCCCGCCGATCGCGGTGGTGTTCATGCCGTGTCCGCCGAACGCCGTGCAATACCAGACGTCGGGCGCCAGCCGGCCGATCTGCGGCATCAGGTGGCGCGCGTAGGCCATGCGTCCGGACCACGCCGCTTCCACCTTTACCCCCTTCAACTGGGGATAGACGGAGAGCAGTTCGCGGCGCAGCGACTCGGCCAGGTCGGGCGGATCGTCGACACGGGTGGTGATTCTACTGCCCCAGCCGATACGGCCGCCGTCCAGCACGCGATAGTAGTTGCCCGCGCGGCGGTCGTCGCCGATGGCCGCGGTGCTGCGGATGGCCTCCCGGACCCGTTCTCCCAGCGGCTCGGTCAGCATGATGTAGGTGGCGATCGGCAGCATCGCCCGGCGCAACGCCGGCACCACGCCATCGGTGTAGCCGCCGGTGGCCAGCACCACGCTGCGGGCGTCGACCTGCCCCTGGCCGGTGCGCAGGCGCTTGACCGCGCCGTCGAGCCGGGCCTCGACCACGGCGGAGTCTTCATGGATGCGCACGCCCAGCCGGACGCATTCGCGCGCCAGCGCGCGCGCGTAGTTCAGGGGATGGAAATGAAACGAGGTGGGGTCCTCGATGCCCTGGAAGTAGACGTCCGACAGCAGCCGCTCGCGGACCTGGGCGCGGGTCAGGAAGCGCACGTCGCGGCCGAACTCGCGCTGCTGCTCGTCGCACCATTGCCGCAGCGCGTCGGTGGCTTCGTAGCGCACCACCCGCAGGCGCCCGTCGACCTTGCGGGCGTCTTCGATGCCCAGTTCGCGGATGTTGGCGCGGATGATCTCCACGCCCTCCATGGACAACCGGTAGAGCTGGCGGTAATGGTCTTCGTCGACGTGGCGGCGGATGGCGTCGGCGCCCGCCGAGAAAGCCGGCGACACCGAACCGCCGTTGCGGCCCGAGGCGCCCCAGGCGATGCGCCGCCCTTCCAGCAGGGTGACGCCGCGCCCGCGCCGCGCCAGTTCCAGCGCCGTCGACAGGCCGGCCAGCCCGCCTCCCACCACGCACACGTCGGCGCTGTCCGCCCCCGTCAGCGGCGGATAGTAGGTGCCGGCGTCGGCCAGCGTGCGCCGATAGTAGGTGTCGATGTACTCGGATGCCATGATGCTCCGTGTCAGTGCAGGCCCGCGCCCTGCAGACCGCCGGTCAGGCGTTTCTCCAGCCAGTTGGCCAGGCGCAGCAGCGGATAGCAGTAGATGAAATAGATCGCCGCGATCATGCCGTAGATGAAAAGCGACTTGGCCGGAAAGGTGATGATGAAGACCTCGCCCTGGCGCGTCAGTTCGGTGATGCCCACCACCGACAGGATGGCGGTGCTTTTGATCAGCATGACGTAGACGCCGCTCATGGGCTGCACGATCAGGCGCATGGCCTGCGGCAGCACCACCAATCTGAGGATCTGGAAGGGCTTGAGGCCCAGCGTCATCGCGCCTTCGGTCTGGCCGCGCGGCACGGCCTGGATCGCGCCCATGACGATTTCCGCGACGTAGCACGAGGTGTAGACCGACAGCGACACGAAGGCGGCGGTGGCCGAATCCCAGTGCAGCAGCGCGATGCCGGAACTGGGCAGCACGAAGTAGAAGATATAGAGCTGCACCAGGAACGGCGTGCCGCGCAGGATGTGGATGTACAGCCCCAGCAGCTGATGCACGCCGCGGATGCGGTAGCTGCGGATCACGCCGATGACGAAGCCCAGCAGCGAGCCGGCGATGATGGCCACGAAGGAGATCTTGAGCGTTTCCCAGAACCCCTTGAGCAGGAAGGGCAGCACGACGCCGGCGGTGGAAAGATAGGACTCCAGCATGCTTACCTCGTGTTCCAGGCGGGCCCCGCCAGCCACAGGCTCACGCCGCGCGACAAGAGCAGCATGCAGCCGTAGATCAGCAGGTAGCCGGCCGCGATGGTGAGGAAACTTTCGTTGGGCACGATGCGGTCGCTGTTCATCTGCACGCCGGCGGCGACCAGTTCGAACACCGTGATCAGGGACAGCAGCGAGGTGTCCTTGATCAGCACGGCGGTCTGGCCCAAGAGTGGCGGCAGCGTGTTGGCGAAGGCCTGCGGCAGCACCACGTAGCGCAGCCGCTGCTGGTAGTTCATGCCGCAGGCCTTGGCGCCTTCGATCTGGCCGCGCGGCACAGACTCGATGCCGACGCGGATGATTTCGCTCATGTAGGCGGCGTGGTGCAGGGTCATGGCGATGATGCCCAGCGCCATCTCGCTCCACCCCTTGGCTCCCGGCACCAGCGCGGGCACGGCGTAATAGACCAGGTAGATCTGCACCAGCAGCGGGGTCGAGCGGATGAACTGCACATAGGCCGCCACGGGGCGCCAGACGGCGCCGCGCGGCGACATGTGGGCCAGCGCGATCGGAATGCCGGCCAGCACCGACAGCACCAGGCTGGCGCCCGCGGCGATGAGGGTGTTGGCCAGTCCGGTGGCGAACTGGCCCGCGTACTGGCTGACGATGCGCCAGTTGTAGAAGTCGATCAGCCAGTCCATGGGGCTAGTGGTCTTTCTTCCAGTCGGTGGAGTACCAGTACTTGACCTGTTCCGGCAAGGTGTTGTCGGCCGTCTTCAGGGTCTGCCAGTTATCCAGCCAGAACTTCAGGCGGAAGGCGTTGGGGCCGACGGCGAAGGCCAGCGGCTCGCGCACCATGATGCCGTCGAGCACCCGCAGGTTGCCGAAGTCCACCAGGAACTGGTTGGCGGTCGACATCGACATGATGCCGGCGTCCAGCCGTCCGCTGGACAGGGCCTGCCCCACCGGCGCGCTGCCGCCGGAGTATTCCTTCATGGTGGCCTTGGGCAGCATCTTCTTGCCCACTTCCGCATAGGTGCTGGCGCCCAGCACGCCCACGGTCACGCCTTCCTTGTCGAGTTCGGCGTACGACTTGTAGGGAGAATCCTTGGGCACCACGGCCACGGTCTCGGCGTAGAACATCGGGGCCGAGAACAGCACCTGGGCCGCGCGCTGCGGCGTGGGCGTCATGTCGGCGGCCACCATGTCGGCCTTGCCCGAGAGCAGCGCCGGAATCAGGCCCTTCCATTCGTAGTCCTGCAGCACCAGCTTTACGCCCAGGTCGTCGGCCATGCGCTTGGCCACTTCCACGGCCAGGCCGGTGCGCTTGCCGCTTTTGTCCATGAAGCTCATGAGCGGGCCCGAGGTCTGCACGGCGACGCGCAGCTCGCCGCGCTTGAGGATGTCGGCCAGCTCGTCGGCCTGCGCCGGCGCGGCGGCCGCGGCGGCGGCCAGGGCAAAGCCCGCCACGCCCAGCCATTGTTTGATTTTCAGCATGTCTAACCCCTTGTGGTGAATGGACCTGGTGAATCCGGGCGCGGCGCCCGGCCCTACAGAATCCGCTCCAGGAAGGCGCGGGTGCGCGCCTGCCTGGGACGGCAAAACACCTCTTCGGGCGTGCCCGCCTCGACGATGCGCCCGGCGTCCATGAACAGCGCACGGTCGGCCACGTCGCGGGCGAAGCCCATTTCGTGGGTCACCACGGCCATGGTCATGCCGTCGCGCGCCAGCGCACGCATCAGTTCCAGGATGCCGCCAACGGTTTCGGGATCGAGCGCGGACGTGGCTTCGTCGAACAACATCAGTTTGGGGTCCATGGCCAGCGCGCGGGCGATGGCCACGCGCTGCTGCTGGCCGCCGGACAGCTGGCTGGGATAGCGCTCGCCGTAGTCGGCCATGCCGACCCTGCCCAGCAGTTCGCGGGCATAGCTTTCGGCCTGCGCGCGGCCGCGGCCGCGCACCACGCGCTGAGGCAGCGCCACATTGTCCAGCGCCGTGCGGTGCTGGAACAGATTGAAGTGCTGGAACACCATGCCGACCTCGGTGCGCCAGCGGTTGAGGTCGGTGCCCGGGTCCGTGAGCGACACGCCGTCCACGCGGATGGCGCCGCTGTCTATGCTTTCCAGGCCGTTCAGGGTGCGCAGCAGCGTGCTCTTGCCGGAGCCGGAAGGCCCCACCACCACCATGACCTCGCCGCGCCCGAGCTGGCAATCGATGCCGTCGAGCGCGCGATGCGGGGCCTGCCCATCGCGCTGATAGGTCTTGGTGACTGCCTGGACAACCAGCAAGGGTTCTGCCACGGTTTCACCTATGCAAAGTGCGGCCGGCGAGCGCGGCCAAAAAGGTTTCGCATTTCAGGCTGGAGTTTCGTATAGTAAATTTTTTTCCAGCGTCGCCAGCTAGGCATAACCCTTAAGCGAAGGAACCAGCATGGACAATCCCCAAGACATCTTGCGCGCGCTCGGGCTGAAGCCGGAGGCGCTCGCAGGCGGCACGCTGAGCGCGCGCAGCCCGATAGACGGCGCCGAACTGGCGCAGGTCCACGAGCACACGGTGGCGCAGGCGCATTCGGCCATCACGCGCGCGCGCCAGGCCAGCCTGGCGTGGCGCGACGTGCCGGCGCCGCGGCGCGGCGAACTGGTGCGCCTGTTCGGCGACATCCTGCGCCAGCACAAGCGCGAACTGGGCCGCCTTGTCAGCCTGGAGGCCGGCAAGATCCTGGCCGAAGGCGAAGGCGAGGTGCAGGAAATGATCGATATCTGCGACTTCGCCGTCGGCCTGTCGCGCCAGCTCTACGGACTGACCATCGCGTCCGAGCGCCCCGGCCACCGCATGATGGAGACCTGGCATCCGCTGGGCGTGGTGGGCGTGATCAGCGCGTTCAACTTCCCGGTCGCGGTGTGGTCCTGGAACGCCGCGCTGGCGCTGGTCTGCGGCAATGCCGTGGTCTGGAAGCCTTCGGAGAAAACGCCGCTGACCGCGCTGGCCTGCCAGGCGCTTTTCGCCCAGGCCGCGCAGCGCTTCGGCGACGCGCCGGCCGGCCTGTCCGAAGTGCTCATCGGCGGGCGCGACATCGGCGAGGCGCTGGTGGATTCGCACGCGGTGGCGCTGGTGTCGGCCACGGGCTCGACCCGCATGGGCCGCCAGGTCGGCCCGCGCGTGGCGCAGCGTTTCGGCCGCGTGCTGCTGGAGCTGGGCGGCAACAACGCCATCATCGTCGGCCCCACGGCCGACCTGGACATGGCCGCGCGCGGCATCGTGTTCGGCGCCATCGGCACGGCCGGCCAGCGCTGCACCACCACGCGCCGCCTGATCGTGCACGCCAGCGTGGCCGACGAGCTGCTGCGCCGCCTGAAAAACGCCTACGCCAGCGCGACCATCGGCAGCCCGCTGGAGGCGTCCACGCTGGTGGGGCCACTGATCGACCGCGCTTCGTTCGACGCCATGCAGGCCGCGCTCAAGGCGGCGCGCGAACAGGGCGGCCAGGTGACCGGCGGCGAACGCGTGCTGGCCGAGCAGTACCCCGACGCCTGGTACGTGCGCCCGGCCATCGCCGAAATGCCCGGCCAGACCGACGTGGTGTGCCACGAAACCTTCGCGCCCATTCTCTACGTCATGCGCTACACCGAGTTCAACGAGGCGCTGGCCCTGCACAACGGCGTGCCGCAGGGGCTGTCCTCGGCCATCTTCACCAACGACCTGCGCGAGGCCGAGACTTTTCTGTCGTCGGCCGGCTCGGACTGCGGCATCGCCAACGTGAACATCGGCACCTCGGGCGCGGAGATCGGCGGCGCGTTCGGCGGCGAGAAAGAAACCGGCGGCGGCCGCGAATCGGGCTCGGACGCGTGGCGCAACTACATGCGCCGCGCCACCAACACCATCAATTATTCGCGCCAGCTGCCGCTCGCCCAGGGCATCAAGTTCGGCGAATAAGCCGCGTTCGCGCCCTGCCTTCCCGCCCCCGCGCGTCGTCCGCGACGCGCGGGGGCTTACGCTTTCTACATACGCTTGGTCAGCCTTACAAACTGTTTCGGGGGTCGGTGCTACATTTCCTCGTCACAAAACCAAGTCATGTCCCTATGCATACAAGCCGTTCCGCACGCCCCGCCCCGTTCCTGCGCGCCCTGACCGCCGCCCTGGCCCTGGGCGTGGCCGGCAGCGCCGCCGCGGGCGTGTCATACCGGCTGGACCGCCCCTCGGCCGCCCCCGGCGAGACCGTCACCATCGAAGCGGTTTACTTCAACGAAGACACGGCCCGCGTCACCTGGGAAGCCCCGCCCGAGCTGGTGCTGCAATGGCGCGGCCAGGACGGCCAGATCGTGCGCAGCCTGGCCAGGCTGCGCGGCGGCCCGGCCAGTTTCAGCGTGCCGGTCAACAGTTTCGCGCGCATCGCCTGGACGGCCGAGGTGCCGTCCAGCGCGCACGGCCTGCAGGCCGTGTCCATCGAGGGCCAGCCCGCCATGATGGCGCTGGACGCCACCGGCCGCGACAGCGGCACGCTGGCCAGCACGCCCGCGCAAGGCCCGGTGGTGGACGCGCGCAGCGGCGAACCGGTGCCGCCGGCGGCGGTGGCCGCGGTCGGCGCGGCGCCCGAAGGCGGCCCCTCGCCCGACGCCAGCGCGGTGCCCACGGTGCAGCAGCAGACCGCGTTCGACCGTTTCCGCAGCTCGGTTTCCGAATACAAGCCGGTGTATTTCGACATCGGCACGCGCGGGCAGACCACCGCCCGCTTCCAGATCAGCGCCAAGTACCGCCTCTTCAGCCCCCAGGGCGGAAGGCCGGCGACCTGGGACGAGAATTTCTACCTGGCCTATACCCAGACCTCGCTGTGGGACCTGGAGGGAGACTCCATGCCCTTCATCGACACCACCTTCAACCCCAGCGCGTTCTGGCTGTCCGACAATATCTGGTCCTCCGCCAGCCAGAACTGGCGCTTCGGCATGAACACCGGCGTCGAGCACAGCTCCAACGGCAAGGACGGCGAGGACTCCCGGTCGGTGAACGACGGCTACATCGAACCGCGCCTGCACTACCGCTTCGACGGCGGCAGCACGCTGACCTTCGCGCCGCGGGTCAAGGCCTACTTCGGCGTGGCCGAAGAAAACAGCGATTACTCCGACTACGCCGGCCACGTCGACTGGCAGCTGCGCTGGGCCCAGGACAACGGCGCCGTGGTCTCCGCCCTGTACCGCCAGGGCGACCAGAAGCGCCGCACCACGCAGCTGGACTTCGCCTGGCCGCTGCAGCGCACCTGGCTGAACATGAACGGCTACCTGCACCTGCAGTACTTCAACGGCTACGGCGAAACGCTGCTGGGCTACAACCAGCGCAACGAATCGCAGTTCCGGATCGGGTTGTCGCTGGTGCCGTAGGGGGATGGTGGGTTGAGGTGCCTGATGGGTGTAGCGCGAAAAATCCTTGGCAAGAACACGAATATCGAACGCGCGAAACCCATCAGACGCCGCAACCCACCATATCCCCCCAACAAACACCTACCCCTCCACCGCCAACTCCTCCCACCCCAGTTCACGCGTGCGCTGCAGCGCCGCGGTGACCTGGCCGGCCGCAAGGCGCACGGCCTGCACCAGCTCCGCGCCCTTCAGCAGCCCGGCCGTAACCGCAGCCATGAACACGTCGCCGGTGCCGTGCACCGACGGCGGGATGGCGATCTCCGGATGGGTCACGACGCTGACGGCGTCGCGCGTGACCACCGCCAACTGCAGCGTGCCGGGCTCGGCCGCCATCGGCGCGGCGCTGGTCACCACGATCCACTGCGGACCGAGCGCGATGAGTTCGCGCGCCGCGGCCACCACTTCGTCCATGGACGACAGCGTGCGGCCGGCCATCTGCTCCAGCTCGAAATGGTTCGGCGTCATGCCGTCGGCCAGCGGCACCAGCAGGTCGCGGTATTGCGCCACCAGCCCCGCGTCCACGTACAGGCCGTCGTTGCGGTCGCCCATGACCGGGTCGATGTACACGCGGACCCCGGGCCGCGCGGCGCGCAGCGCCGGCAGCCAGGCGGCCAGCAGGCCGGCCTGCCCCGGCTGGCCCAGATAGCCGCAGACCACGGCGCGCGCCACCTTGGTCACGCCGCGCTCGTCCAGCCCCTGCAACAACCCCTGGAACCAGTCCAGCGGCGTGGCCCCGCCATGCAGCGTGGGGTAATGCGGCGTATTGCTGAGAATGACGGTAGGCAGCGCGATCGCGCGCAGGCCCGCCTTGCGGAACACCGGCATGGCGGCGTTATTGCCGACATATCCGTAGACGACCTGGGACTGGATCGAAACAACGTCCACCTGCACGGTGACGGCGGGCAGCTCGGCCCCCGGTTGCGGGCCAGCGGCGATGGCGGTCATGGGGCTTGCTCTCCTGGCAGGGCGTTACGCCATGCGGGTGACGAAATAGATCTTCTTGACGAACTGGTCCACTTCCCAGCGGCCGGTATAGCCTTCCGGCATCACGAAAGCCTCGCCCACGGTGAGTTCGTGCACCGTGCCGTCCGGATCGACCAGCCGGGCCGAGCCCTCGACGATGTAGCCGAACTCGATATAGCCGGTGGTGTTGGACTGGAACACGCCCGCCGTGCTTTCCCACACGCCGGCCTCGGCCTTGCCGGCGTTGCCTTCGAAGGCGGTCACGGTGCGGAAGGCGGCGTCGCCCGAGATCGGGCGACGCGGCTTGCCGGGCACCGGGTTCCTCATGGGGCCGGCATCGATGCGGACCAGCCGCGATTGATCGTTTTTCATGGCATTTCCTGTGTCTGCTGTATCTGTATCAGCATTATGCGGCAGACCGGAACGCTTCAGTGCGCCGCCACCACCAGCACCTCGGCCATTGCCCGGCTGACGGTGCGCATGCGGTGCGGCAATTCCGAGTCGAAATACACGGAATCGCCGGTTTCCAGGCGGAACTGGCGTTCGCCCACGCGCACTTCGACGGCGCCCTTGAGCACCAGCAGGAATTCCTCGCCGGGATGCGGAAACACCGCGGCGTCGTCCGGGAACTCGCGCGGCGGATGCACCACGAAAGGCTCCATCGCCTTGACCTTGCGGCGCCCGGCCAGCGATTCGTAGTGGTAGGCGCTGCCCAGGCCGCGGCGCTGCAGCGCCTCGCGGTCGGCCACCCGCACCACGCTGACCACCTCGTCCTGCGCGGCCTGCTCCGACCCCACCAGCTGGGACACGCCCACGCCATAGGCCTCGGCCAGCCTCAGCACGGTCGAGATGGACGGCTCGCTCAGGCCCCGCTCCAGCTTCGAGAGGTAGCTCTTGGTCAATCCGGTGCGCTGCGCCAGCTGTTCCAGGGACAGGGACTGCTGGCGCCGCAGGGCGCGCAGGCGATGCGGCAGGTCGATCATGGACAAAAGGGTTGCGAAAATCCAACCGCAAAGAATGCCCTAAACCGGCCCGCCCGTCGAGCCGCCGCGTCGCTTTCAGGCGAGCGCGTCGGGGTGCGCGCGCAGCGCGCGCCGCGCGAAATACGAAAACCCCACCTGTGAACGCTTGGGCGTCAGGATCCAGTCGTGGGCCTCGCGGCCCAGCGCCGGCGGGATCGGCTGGATCTTGCCGGCGGCCATGGCCAGCAGCTGCATGCGCGCCGCGCGCTCGAACTGCAGCGCCAGCACGCAGGCCTCTTCCACCGACCCGGCCGCCACCAGCATGCCGTGGTGCGACAGCAGAATGGCGCGCTTGGCGCCCAGCGCGGCCGAGATGATCTCGCCCTCTTCATTGCCCACCGGCACGCCCGGCCAGTCCTTCAGGAAGGCCACGTCGTCGTACAGCGGGCAATTATCCATGTGCGAAATCTCCAGCGGCACCTCCAGCATCGACAGCGACGCGGCATGCAACGGATGCGTATGGATGATGCAGTTCACGTCCGGACGGGCGCGGTAGATCCACGAGTGGAAGCGGTTGGCCGGATTCGGCATGCCCCCGCCCTCCTGGACGCGCAGGTCCTCATCGACCAGCAGCAGATTGCTGGCGGTGATCTCGTCGAACCCCAGGCCCAGCCGCTGCGTGAAATAGCGGTCCGGCTCCGGCGCACGCGCGGTGATCTGCCCGGCCAGGCCCGAGTCGTGGCCGCCGTCGAACAGGATGCGGCACGTCAGCGCCAGCTTCTCGCGCAGGCTCCAGTCGGGCGTCTCGAACTGGCGCTGCATCTCGGCTTGCGCGCGCGCGATCAGTTCATCTTTTCCCAAGTGCATCGTATCGGCCATCATTGCTCCATCGGATTGAGTCGTCATGCCGCTTCGATCAACGGCGTAAAGCCCGGCAAGGCGCGCATGCGCGCCAGCCAGGCGTCGATATGGGTGAAGGCGGACAGGTCGTAGCCGCCCTCCGCCGCCATGCTGGTATAGGGAAACAGCGCGATGTCGGCGATGGTGGGCGCGCTCCCGACCAGATAGTCCCGGCCCGCCAGGTGCGCGTCCATCCAGGCCGCCGCCTTCATGCCGATCTCGCGCCATGCCCGCATGGCGGGATCGTCCACCTGCGCCGTGCGGCGCAGATGGATCAGCAGCCGCGGCTGCGCGAAGGCATGCATGTGCTGGGTCTGCTCGAAACTCAGCCAGCTGCTGACCTGCGCCTGCGCCAGCCGCCCGGCCGGCAGCCACGGCGTGCCCTGCCCCAGATACCAGAGTATGGCCTGCGACTCGGCCAGCCACTGGCCCTCCGGCGTAAGCAGCACCGGCACCTGGCGCCACGGATTGAGCCGCGCGAAGGCCTCGGTCTCCAGGTCTCCCTGCACGATGTCGAACGTGCGCCGCACGATGGGCAGCCCCATGTAGCCGCAGGCCAGCCGTATCTTCCAGGCGTTGCCGGAACGCAATGTGTCGGCCAGCTCCAGCGGCTTGCCCGCCAGGGGATGAGGAGTCGGGTTCATCGGTCAGTCCATCCTGATGTCGGCGCGCTTGACGATCTCGGCCCACTTGGCCTTCTCCCCGGCGATGAAGCGCCGGTACTCGTCCGGCGTGCCGGTATACAGCTGCGTGCCCTGCGCAGCCAGCCGCTGCCGCAGCTCGGGCGAGGCCAGCGTCTTCTGCAAGGCCGCGTTCAAGGTTTCCAGCACGGCGGGCGGCGTACCCGCCGGCGCGAAAAACGCGTTCCACGAACTGATCTGCAGCCCCGGATCGCCCACCTCGGCCGCCGTCGGCACGTCAGGCGCGGACGGCAGGCGCTGGTCGGCGGCCACCGCCAGCGCGCGCAGCCTGCCCGAAGCCGCATGCGGCATGATCACCGGACTGGCGTCCATCACCACGTCCACCTGCCCGCCGATCGCCGCGTTTACCGCCTCGCTGCCGCTCTTGAACGGCACGTGCATCACGTCCACGTTCGCCGTCAGCTTCAGCAGCTCCAGGCCCAGATGGGGCGAACTGGCGTTGCCCGCCGAGCCGAAATTCAGCTTGGCCGGATTGGCCCGCGCGTAGGCCACGAATTCGCCGAACGTCGCCGCCGGCAGCCCGGCCCGCACCGCCAGCAGGTACGGCGAGCCGGACACCATGCCCACGGGTACGAACTTGTCCGCATCGTAGCCGAGCTTGCGGTAGATCAGCGGATTCACCACCTGCGTGCCCACCGTGCCCATGAAGATCGTATAGCCGTCGGCCGGCGCCGTGGCCGCCAATTGCGCCGCGATCACCCCGCCCGCGCCCGGCCGGTTCTCGACCACCACGCCCTGCCCCAGCGCCTCGCCCATCCCCTGGCCGACCTGCCGCGCGACGATATCCGTGATCCCGCCCGCGCCGAACGGCACCACCAGCCGTATCGGCCGCTCCGGATACGCCGCCGCCTGCGCGCCGCTTCCGCCCGCCACTGCCGCCGCCAGCGCCAGCGCGCTGGCCATGCTCTTGAACCCCATGTCGATCCCCTTTATGCCGCAATCATGTTTGCGATGACACAAAGTGTCCTATAGAACATTGATTTTCCGCAAGGGAAACGATGCAGGGGAAATCCCTGAGAGGTGGGATAGGGGTCGGTTATTCGTTGGAGTCCGTTTTTGGCTTTGGCGGGGAAGACGCGCCAATGGGGAGGACGACGATTTGTTCTGTTCTGCGCGGACGGACGAGCCGCGGGCTGAAGGAAGGCGACCTTCTTGGCGAGCGCGATGAACGGGCGTAACGGTCTTGGCCCGCGGAATTGGGGTACGCGGCACGGAGAAGCTTGTGGTCGGTAGCCGCTTCCGGCCCCGGGGCGGGGTCCCGCTCCCACATACGCCGATGAGTACCGCTAAAACTTGCCTATGCGACACCCACTACTGGAGCCTGAACTCCACGACAGCGCCCCCGCTCCCATATAGCGGCGCATATTCATGCACGACAGCCTGCCTGAAACCGCCGCCCATCGCGCCCAGCAGCCAGTGAAAGTGCTTCAGGCCCATGTCCGGGCGTGCCTGCTCGGCGTATTCGGGCAGGATGGCGCGTACCGCATCCACATCGCCGCCTTCGATCAGCGCGAGCAGCCGGCGATTCCACGCGTCGTCGTTTTCGGACACGTAGCGGTCTTTCCGGAGATCGATGTTTTCCCGGAACATGCTGTTGGACAAACCGCCGATACCCACGACGGCGACACGCTTGTCGTGCAAGGCGGCGGCGGCGATGGCGCCCAGTTGCTCGGTCTGCTCGCCACTGTGGTAAAGATTGTTCGCGGCGGCGACCATGGGAAGCGCAGATGTTCCGAAGCCCATCAGCGTGGCGGCGGTTATCGTGCCGGTATCGATCGGAAACTGGTCGTAGTCCACGCCGCGCGTCTTGATTCCCGCACCGTTGCAGGCATCGATACAGCGCTGCGCCAGTGCGGGCTCCGAATGGATGTCGAACGGTTGCTCGCCAAACTCGTGCCAGTTTTCATCGACATGCAGGCCCGTGCTGCGCGGCCGGGTAATCCACAATTGGTCCAGCACCGCGAACCACTGAGTGGAGTAGACCAGCACGCAATCGGGTCTGGATGCGGCAAGCGATTCGCCGACTGTGGCCAAGGCGTCTCGAAGGCGTCCCCAAGGCGCGATGTCGGGCCGCAGCTGCGGCAGCGGGCTGCCCGGAACCAGGAATGCCGATACGATGGTCATGAGATCTCCCCTTTTCTTTGCGTGCCGTCAGGCGGCCTGCCCCACGGGCAGCAGGCTTGAAAGACCCGCTGCCTGAAGATCCCACTCGATGACCGCATTGCCGGTGCCGATGACGGTGCCGTATCCGTGCAGCCTTCCGGCCAGCTCCGGATACCCCATCGCCGCGTGCATCCACGTGAAGGCGCCCGATTTCACCTCCGCGAAAGCTTCGTCGATGAACTGGGGCAGCAACTGGAAGGTTTCCTTCATGCGGCCCTGGCGCATGAGGTCGATCATGCGCACATCCCATTTGTAGCCGTCGTAGCGCTCCGGATGCTCCTTGGTCATGTCTTCGGGCAGTTCCGGCTCTTCATGAAAATGCCAGTGGGACAAGGTGTTGCTGGCCAGGAGGACGGCCCGGCGTCCCGTCTTGCGAATGGCCTCGCGCGTGGCGCGGCCCAGTATGTCCATCTCGCCCAGGCCCTCTTTGGTGTTGAGGTAGTACGGCGTGTTGTTGGCGGAGATTCCCACCACCGGGATGTCCCATTGCGGCCGGATCATGTGCAGCGTGGTGATGGTTCCGTAATCCGGCCGGAACTTCGGGTTGCGCATCATCTTGCTGACCAGGCCGGCCTTGGCGGCCTCGTCGCAGCATGCTTCGGCCAGCTCCACATCGACGTCCATGCCAAAGTCATAGCGGAAGATGTTGGGAAAGATGGGATCGACCGAGCGGCCGGCAAGCCGGGGAACCCCCAGGAAATGATGGCCAACCTGGGTGATCCAGTGCGGCGAATGGACCAGCAGCACATCCGGCTTCAGACGCTCGATGCTCTCGCGTGCCTGCGCATAGGCCCATCGCAACGGTTCCCAGCCGCCCTGCGAACGCGGCTCGTTCTGCGGCGGGTTTTCGCCATACACCAAGTGGGGCGGATGCGGCGCCAGGAAGCCGGCGACAATCACTCCTTCGCTCATGGCGAATCTCCTTGAATTGATGGCTGGAACTCGATGACTTCCTGACGCTACCGCCATTTAAGATGTGTACGTACTATCTTATCGAAAGAGAAATTTCCTCGGAACATGGTAGTTACCCTTTAGTCGATTGCGGCAACAATGCTGGGTCCCAGCGTAATATGGCTCACCACCCTGGAAACAAGCCCAGCACGATGCCTCCCAAACATCCAGTCCGTCCCGCTCGCGCGGGTTCTTCGCGTCCGATGATCACGCCGGAAGTGCAGGTCCTATTGCAGAACTTCCGGCTCGAAAATGTGCCGTCCCATCTGCTGCGGCGCGCGCATTTCAAGGCCGAAGAGATCTTCGCCAACACCTTTTCCCGCGAAAGCGTCACGCCAAGACAGAAAGCGGCCTTGATCCTGCTCCATCAAGATCCCGGACTCAGCCAGAACGCATTGGCCGAACGGCTCGCCATGGACCGCAACACCGTCGCCGAGATGATCAAGCGCATGCACCGCGGCGGGCTCATAGAGCGCAGGCCGTCGCCCACGGACGCGCGCGCCTATCAGCTTTACATTGCGCCGGCCGGCGTGGAGCTGCTGTGCCGCGTCATGCCGCGAGACGCCACGGTGGAAGACCAATTACTCGCCCGGCTGCCCGAGGAATACCGGAGTCTCTTCGTGAAATGCCTGCGCCTGATCGCGGACGACGAAGCCCCCGGCAAGAACGACGGCCGCTCGGCCGCCTAGCGCGGCTGGACGTTGCGCGTCGGCGTTATGCCCCAGAGCGTGTCCTGGTTGGCGACATAGCGCCGTTTTTGGCAGGGCGGCCTTACGGCGCCGCGACGCGCTGACTGATCCTGCCCGAATCGATCAGCAGTTTCAGATAGGCCGTTCCCTCCTGGATGGCGCTAGCCGGCGTATCGCGAGGCGTAAGCGGGCATGGAATGCACCAATCCACGAGAACCAAGGTGGAGTGCGTGACCTGGACGAGCGGCAGAAAGCCCTCGGGAAGCGTGCCGCACTGTTCCAGGCAGCGTAACGGCATGGCGCGCACGCCCAGGCGGAATCCTTTGTGTTCGGTAAGGACAAGGTCGTTCATGGAGCGGCTCCGGCGCGCCGCGGCGGTGCAGAGCCGCCGCGGCGCGCGCAATGCATCACGCCATCGTCACCGGAATCTGGCGCGGCTGCGCTTCGCGAATGCGCGGCACTCGCAGCGTCAGCACGCCTTGCCGCAGGCTGGCTTGGATCGCCTCCTTGTCAAACTCCGGCCCCAGCCTGAAGGAGCGGCGAAACAGCGGTTCGCGCAGTTCGCCATGGATCAGCCGGACACCGGCGGGAACCGGAACCGCGGCTTCGCCTTCGATGACCAGCACCTCCGATTCCACCTTGACGCTCAACCTGTCCTTCGTGACGCCAGGCAGGTCCGCCAGGACGGTGACGCCCGCAGCGTCTTCAAAGATGTCGACCGCGGGCAGATTGGCGGGACGTTGCTCATTGGAACGGCCGCCCTGTTCAACAAGTTCGTTACGCTCGTTCATGATCGTTCCTCCTGAGTAGGATGAGGGGAAGCTTGCATCACTGGATTGCAACAAGCCGCGGCTTCGACGACTCTTTCTTCTTGATGGATATCAGCAGGCAGCCGTCGATGTACCGCGCCTCGACCTTGTCCGGATCGACGTCGCCGGGCAACTCGATGACGCGCGTGAAACTCCCCTCGGCGCGTTCCCGAGCGTAGTAACGGCCGTTATCCGGCAGGGGCGGCATGCTCCGCGTGCCGCTGATGGTGAGCAGCCCCTTCTCTATGGATACTTTCAAGGCGTCGGGTTCGATGCCGGGGACGAAGCCGACGACCACAGCGGCGTCATCCGAAACCCCGATATTGACGGGCGGGAAGCGTCCGCGTGGCAACGACCGCAATGTGGCCGGCGAGCCCGCGCTGCGAAAGATCCGGTCCATCTGCTCCTGGACCGCGTCAAAGAGAGAATCGAAACCGCTGTCGCTAAAAGGGTAGTTGGCCATAATTACCTCCCAAGTTCGTCTGGAAGGATCGAGACCGCGCCACGTCGCCGCAAGAGCGACCGGCACTCGATCGCTTCAATGCGGATATAGGATTCAACCGCGCGGATTCAAGAGTCCGGGTCCTTTGATTTAAAAAATGGCGGTCCCGGGCGCTATAGATTTTTTCTGCGGCCCGTTGCAACGACAAAAAAGGGCATCGCGCCGCCGGCGCGATGCCCTCAGAGCAGACTGGATGGCTTGGCCGTTATTCCGCCGTCAGAAGTCCATCGCCTCGGCCGCGGCGGCCTGCGGCTTGGTTTCTTCCGGAACCTGCGCGATGGTGGCGGCGGTGGTCAGGATGAGCCCCGCGATCGAAGCCGCGTTCTGCAATGCGGTGCGCGTGACCTTCGTCGGATCGACGACGCCGATATCGACCAGGTCGCCATAGTCGCCGGTGGCGGCGTTATAGCCATAGTTTCCTTTGGCTTCCATCACCTTCGCCACGACCACCGAAGGCTCTTCGCCTGCGTTGGCGACGATGGCGCGCAGCGGAGCCTCGAGCGCCCGCAGGATGATGCGAATGCCCGCATCCTGATCGGCATTGGCGCCTTTCATATCCTGTATCGCCACCCGGGCCCGCAGCAGCGCAACGCCGCCGCCGGGCACGATGCCTTCCTCGACCGCCGCGCGGGTCGCATGCAGCGCATCATCGACGCGATCCTTCTTCTCCTTCATTTCGACTTCGGTTGCGGCGCCCACCCGGATGACGGCGACGCCGCCCGCCAGCTTGGCGACACGCTCCTGCAGCTTTTCGCGGTCGTAGTCGCTGGTGGCGTCGTCGATCTGCTTGCGGATCGACTTGACGCGCGCATCGATGGCCTCCTGCTTGCCGCCGCCATCGATGATGATGGTCTCTTCCTTGCGAACTTCGATCCGCTTGGCGCTTCCGAGGTCTTGCAGCGTGGCCTTGTCCAACTGCTTGCCCGTTTCTTCCGAGATCACGGTGGCGCCGGTGAGGATCGCAATGTCCTCCAGCATGGCCTTGCGGCGATCGCCGAAGCCTGGCGCCTTCACCGCGGTGACCTTCAACACCCCGCGCATGGAGTTGACCACCAGGGTGGCAAGCGCCTCGCCTTCCACGTCCTCGGCGACGATGAGCAGCGGCTTGCCCGCCTTGGCGGCGCTTTCCAGCACCGGCAGAAGCTCGCGAACGTTGGAGATCTTCTTGTCGTACAGCAGGATCAACGGGTCATCGAGCTGAGCGATCTGCTTTTCCGGGTCCGTGATGAAGTATGGGCTCAGGTAGCCGCGGTCGAACTGCATGCCTTCCACGATATCCAGTTCGTTGTCCAGCGACTTGCCATCTTCCACCGTGATCACGCCCTCGCGCCCGACCTTGTCCATCGCGTCGGCAATGATCTTGCCGATCGCCTCGTCGGCGTTGGCCGACAGCGCCGCGACTTGCGCCGTCTCTTTGCTGGTGGAGATGGGCTTGGACATCTTGCGCAGCGCCTCCACCACACCGGAGACGGCCTGGTCGATGCCCCGCTTCAGATCCATGGGGTTCATGCCGGAGGCCACGTACTTCATGCCTTCCTGGACGACCGCCTGCGCCAGCACCGTGGCGGTGGTCGTGCCATCGCCCGCGACGTCGGCCGTCTTCGATGCGACCTGCTTGACGATCTGTGCGCCCATGTTCTCGAACTTGTCCTTCAGTTCGATCTCCTTGGCCACCGAGACGCCGTCCTTGGTAATGACCGGCGCGCCGAAGCTGCGTTCGAGCAGCACATTCCGGCCCTTCGGGCCGAGCGTCACCTTTACGGCATCGGCCAGGATATTGACGCCCTTGACTACGCGGCTGCGGGCGCCGTCGTGGAACTTAACGTCCTTCGCACTCATTTCTAGCTCCTCAATCCATAGGCCGGCGGCGTCAGGCCGCCTTCTTCAGTTGAGCGTCTTGCGACGTGAGCACGGCGAAAACATCCTCTTCGCGCATGACCAGCAGTTCTTCGCCGTCGACCTTGACGGTCTGGCCGGCATACTTGCCAAAGAGAACGTGGTCGCCGACCTTGAGCTCGGGCGGCTGCAACGAGCCATCCGCGTTGCGCTTGCCCTGACCGACCGCGAGGACCTCTCCCTGTTCGGGCTTTTCCGCCGCCGAGTCGGGGATGACGATGCCGGAAGCTGTCTTTCGCTGCTGTTCGATTCGCTTGACGATAATCCGGTCGTAAAGGGGACGGATCTTCATGACTCTATCTCCTGAAGTCTTGATCATCAAAAAGTGAATGCCGGCGCACTGCAGCGACATGGCGAGGCGGCGTGCGCCGTACAGCCCGTGATGGGTGCGGAAAAAAATTATGGGCGCCGCCAAGCCGCTTCAAGAGCGGAAAGTGATTCAAAATGAAACTTAACGAATCAAAATGCCCTTTCCCCGTCCCAGGCGGTACACGACCTTTCGACGCAGCTCGCGCCCGTCCGGCAGCAGCGCAACGGGACAAGGCGCGGAGCGTCCGCCATCGGCATCCAGCGTGCGGTCGTCGCCGTCCATTTGACTCCACAGGCCACCCTTGCGAGGCCGGAACAGCCAGCGGACGTAGCCGCGGCGAGCGGCAAGGTCGAGCAGGGCCTGCTGGTCCGGAGCCTCGACGACGACCGCCCGGTTCGCCTCGCGCGCGTCGGAATAATCCGCGAACGCCCTACGGCAGGCGAGCGCTTCGGACACCGGCGCATTGAGGCGCCACCATCCGGGACTCGCCACACGCTCCACATCCCAGGCGCCGAGTCTCCATGCCGCCTCCAGCATTGCGCGGTCGATGACGGCATAGTCGCGCCAGCGCAGGTTGATCTGCAGCGCAGAACCCGCGACGGAGTGCAAAGCGCCGGCCGCCCTTTCATCACGGTGGAATCCGTGCCAGTGCAGGACCAGGATGATCGGCGTGTCCGATTTCTGTGTAGCGGTCGCGCTGACGGCGTACAGCGGAAGCCTCAGCGCAGCTATGTGCGAAGTGATGGTCTCGAGGATATCCATTCGCTGACTCCAACGACTTGCAGCCCTTTCTCACAGGCCAAAGCGACAATATCGTTTCGCCGAATTTATCGCAGGTGCTTTGCCCGGGCAACGTCAGTTGGGGTACAAGTAGCGCCAGCCCCGCGCTTTCGCCCGGGCCACAAGCCATGAAGAACCGCTTTATGACGCAGCCCCGCTCTCTTGCCGGCCAACCGCGGCGTTTCCAGACGCCCGACTTCGAGGCGCTGATCGAAGCCGCAGGCGATCTCATCTACACCCTGGACTTCGAAGGACGCTTCACCTACATGAACCGGGCGTTCGAACAGGTGCTGGGCTATGAGCCCTGCGCCCTGCTGGGCCGTCACTTTACGGAGATCCTGACCGAGGAGTCCGCAAAAGTGGCGACGCGCCATTACCAGCAAGGCCTGCTCGGCCAGGAACGGACGCCCTTCTTCGAAGTGGAGGCGCGCCGGCCCGACGGCGGCGTCGTGCACTTGGAAGTGCGCGCCGGCGCGCTGATCCGCGATGGCGAGATGGTGGGCAGGCAGGGCATCGCCCGGGACATCAATGCGATCAAGGCGCTGCAGACGCTGGTGACGGAGAAGTCGCAGCGCGTGACGCTGCTGGAAGAGCGCACGCGCATCGCGATGGCGATGTACGCGCGCATCGCCGAACTCGTCTACGCCGACCCCGGCGCTGGGTCGGCGGGCGGCGAGATGCTGCAGGAAGTGCAGCATGCGTTCGACCGGCTCGCCGCCCAGAAGCACGGCCTTTCCGTGGCCGACCTGCGCATCCTGGGACTGCTGGCGCAAGGGCATTCGAACGGCGAGATCGCGGACATCATCTGCCGCAGCCCGCATACGGTCAAGGACAGCGTCAAGAAGATCATGCAGCGGCTGAACGCAAGGCGGCGTGCCGAGGCGGTCGCCTGCGCCATCAAGCTCGGCCTGATCGCGCCGCCCTCCTGAACGGCGCGGAACTTGTGATTCCCGCTTTCGGGGGGGCAATACCCCTCCTTGGAGGTCTGCCCCCGACAGCCGGCGGCGGGAATAATCGGCTTGTGCGCCCTCGACGGCGCGCCAGCGAAAACAACACGAGACAACGGAGACACGCATGCTCTACGCACCAGGGCAGCCTTGGCGCCTGCGCCGCGCGGCGGGCGCGGCCTTGTTGATTGCCGGCCTGACGGCCTGCGCCGCACGTCAGGAATCCCGCGCGCCGGCGGGCGCGCTGCCGCCGCAAGCGGCGGTCGAGGTGGACCGGACGCAGTTTTATCCGGAAGCCCGTCTGCGCGCATGGCAGGAAGACCTGGACCGTCGCGGGCTGCGCGACACGGGCTCGCCCGCGCATGAGGCCTACGTCGACGCGCTGTACGAACGCCTGCGCGAGGCCGGCGTGGCGGATCTGTACTTCGAACCGGTGGCCATGACCCGGTGGGCGGCGCGGCGCTGGTCGCTGGAGCTGGCCGACGGCGCCGACCGGATTCCGACGGCTGGCTATATCCCCTACTCCGGCAGCACCGGCGCGCAGGGGCTGGTGGCGCCGATACGCTATCTGCCGGTCGGCCGGCGACCGGACCGCAGCGTGGCGGGCAGCATCGTGGTGGTGGAACTGCCCAGGCCGTCGCTGACCAGCGATTTCTTCCATGCCATGGCGCTGTACAAACACGATCCCGACAACACGCTGCCACCGGGCGCGCCCTATGCGCGTCCTTACCAGATAATCGACGCGCTGGTGCAGACACTGGAAGCGCTGCAGGCCGCGGGCGCCGCCGGCGTGGTCGCGGTCCTGGACGAACCCGCCGATATCGCCGCGGGCCTGTACGCCCCGTACGACCGCCAACTGCGCAAACTGCCAGGCGTTTACGTGGACCGGGCGGCCGGCGCCCGCCTGAAGGCGCTGGCGCGCGCCGGCGCCCGGCTGCGCCTGGTGCTGGATGCCGATACCGAGGCTGTCGTCACGCGCAACCTGATCGGCATCATTCCCGGCGCCAGCAGCGAGCTGACCGTCATCAACAGCCATACCGACGGCACCAACGGCATCGAGGACAACGGTCCCAACGCCATCGTCGACATCGCCCAGTACCTGGCGCGCCTGCCACGCGAGGCGCTGCCGCGCAGCATCATGATCATGCTCTCCAGCGGCCATTTCGCCGGCGGCGTGGGCATACAGGACTTTCTGGCGCGGCATCGCCAGGACGGCCTGCGCGGCCGCATCGCCAGCATCGTCACGATAGAACACCTGGGCGCCACGGAATGGCTGCCCGGACCCGACGGCCGCCTGGCGCCGACGGGCCGCGACGAGCCCGCCGCGATCTTCCTGCCGCGCGTCCCGGCATTGGTGCGCGCCGCGTCGGCCATGCTGCGCAATGCACAGGCTGCGCCCGCGTTCGTCATGCCTCCGCTCAATCCGGACGGCGACGGCGGCCCCAACACGGCCACGTGGCCGGGCGAGGGCCAGTATTTCTGGGGTGGCGCCCGCCTGCCCACGCTCAACTACATCACCGGGCCGGACTACCTGCTGAATTACGACGTCACCACTGCCGACAAGGTGGACTACGGCCGCATGCGACGGGAGACGGCCGCGATCACGCGAATGCTGCTGGACCTCTCGCGCGAGCCCTACGAGGCGCTGCGCGCCGAACAGCCGCCCCCTCCCTGAAAGCGCGGCCCCGCCGCGTCCGCCCTCCTTTGCTAAGCCGGCGCCGGCCCGGATGCCGCCGGCCCAGGCGCGCCTGCGCGCCGCCTCACGATATGGAGCTCTAGATGACCCGGAATCCCCCGCCCGCGCTCGCCGGCCTGATGATGCGCCAGCCTCTGCTCGTCTCCCAATTGCTACGCCACGCCGCCCGCCACTTCGGCACGGTCGAAATCGTGTCGCGCCGCGTCGAGGGAGACGTGCACCGCTACACCTACGCCGACTGCCATCGGCGCAGCCAGCGCGTGGCCCGCGCGCTCGCGGCGCTGGAGGTGCGCCCGGGCCAGCGTGTGGCCACCCTGGCCTGGAACGGCTACCGGCATCTGGAGCTCTATTACGCCGTGTCCGGCGCCGGTTCCGTGATCCATACCGTCAACCCCAGGCTGCACGCCGACCAGGTGGCCTACCTGCTCAACCACGCGGACGACCAGTACGTGTTCTTCGACGTGGGCTTTCTGCCGCTCCTAGAATCGGTGGCGGCGCGATGCCCCGGCGTGCGGGGCTATGTCGCCCTTTGCAGCCGGGAATACATGCCTTCGTCCGCCGCCCTGCCGGGGCTGCTGTGCTACGAGGACCTGCTGGCGGCCCAGCCCGAAAGCTACGACTGGCCCGAACTGAACGAGGAATCGGCCTGCGGACTGTGCTACACGTCCGGCACCACGGGCCAGCCCAAGGGCGTGCTGTACTCGCACCGGTCCACGGTACTGCACGCCTATGCGGTCGCGCTGCCCGACGCGCTCAACCTTTCTTCGCGCACGGCGGTGCTGCCTGCAGTGCCCATGTTTCACGTCAATGCCTGGGGCATTCCCTATGCCGCCCCGCTCGCCGGCTGCAAGCTGGTGCTGCCCGGTCCCGCGCTGGACGGCGCCTCGCTGCATGCGCTGATAAAGGACGAAGGCGTAACGTCGGCGGCCGGCGTGCCGACCGTGTGGCTGGGGCTGCTGGGCCATGCGGAACGCAACGGCCTGAGCCTGTCGGGCCTGCGCCACGCGGTCATCGGCGGCGCCGCCTGCCCGCCTGCGCTGTTGCGCAGCCTGCGCGACGGCTACGGCGTCGAAGTGCTGCACGCGTGGGGCATGACGGAACTGTCGCCGCTGGGCACGACCGCCGTGCTGCAGCGCCGGCACCTCGCGCTGTCGGAGGACGAACGGCTGGCCGTTCTGGGCAAGCAGGGGCACACCGTCTTCGGCGTGGACATGAAGATCGTGGACGGCGGCGGCGGCGAACTGCCCTGGGACGGCAAGAGCCGGGGCGAGCTGCTGGTGCGAGGTCCGTGGGTGATGGAGCGCTACTTCGGCGACGACGACAGCGCCGCCGCGACCGGGGCGGACTGGTTCGCCACCGGCGACGTAGCCACGATCGACGCCGACGGCTACATGCAGATCGTCGATCGCAGCAAGGACGTGATCAAGTCCGGAGGGGAGTGGATCAGCTCGGTCGAGATCGAGCACGCCGCCATGGAACACCCTGGCGTGCAGCAGGCCGCATGCATCGCCATCGCGCATCCCAAATGGGACGAACGTCCCCTGCTTCTGGTGGTGCCGCGCGAAGGCGCCGACGTCGGCAAGCAGGAACTGCTGCGCTTCATCGAAGGGCGCATCGCCCAGTGGTGGATGCCCGATGACGTGCTGTTCCTGCCCTCTCTGCCGCTGGGCGCGACAGGCAAGGTGCTCAAGAAGCAGTTGCGCGAACAGTACGGCGGCTACCGGCCCGCGGCGGCCTGATGCCGGCCGCCAGCAAAACGGGCGCTAGGCCATGAAACGGCGCGTCCTGAGAATCGCGGCGCTCGCCTTCGCAGCCGCCGGCGCGGCCAGCCATGCGGAACCCGGGCTGGCCTTGTACGGCGTCGTGGACGCGGGCCTGAACCTGATCGACAACGGATCGGCGAGGTCCGCCTCCATGAAGTCCGGCATCATCAGCGGATCGCAGTTCGGCCTGCGCGGCACGGAACATCTGGGCGGTTCGCTACGCGCGGTGTTCCAGCTCGAGGCCAGCTTCGAATCCAATTCCGGCGCCTACAAACCCTACTTCGGCGATCCGTCGAGCGCCACTGCGCAAGCGCCCAATGGCGCACCCGGCAAGGGATTCAACCGCCGCGCGTTCGTCGGCCTGGAAGGCCGCTACGGCATGCTGCAACTGGGCCGCGACTACACGCCGCTGTACTGGGCGGTGCTGGATAGCGACCCGCTGAAGCTCGGGTCCTACGGCAACATGCAGCAGATCGTGCTTTTGTCCGGCACGGGCTCGGACCGGTTCGGGCGCGCCAGCAACGCCGTCTTCTACACCTCGCCCCGCGTCGCCGGACTGCGGGGCCGGCTGATGGCGAGCCTGGGCCCCGCTGCCGCGCGCAGCGCGTCGGACGGCCCGCCCCGCAGCGCGAGCCGCATGATCGGCGCATCCGTGGACTACACGCAGGATGGGCTGACGCTCAACGGCGCCTATCAGCTGCTGCGCCTGCCCGAGATCGCGGGCTCGCCGGCCGCCTACACCGGCGCCACGGGACTGCGCCGCGACATGCTGGTCGGGCTCAAGTACGCCAGCGGCGACTACACCGTGGCGGGTGGCTACTTCCGGGTGCGCCATCCGGGGCGCCGCGGCGACGGCAGCGACATCTGGGCAGGCGCGTCCTTGCGGTTGGGAGCGGGCGTGCTGGCGTTCAACGTCCAGCGCATGCGGCAGGACGTGCCAGGAAGAAGCCGGCCTGGCGAGGCCACGGTGTTGGGCCTGAGCTATATCCACGCGCTTTCGCGGCGCTTTTCCCTGTACGCGTCCTACGGCATGGTCAACAACGGCGCAAACGCCGCCTTCTCGCTGCTGTCGAGCGATACCGCGGTCGCGCCGGCGGCGCGCGGCGATGACATCCGGGCGCTCGGGGTTGGCATGCGCTACGTGTTCTGAGCCGGACCGCGGTCTTGCCCGCCATATGCTTCAAGCCTAAAATACCGTCACGTCATCGACGGCAAGGCGCCGCCCGGCAGTTCCACGGCGCGCCGCTCTCCTCCTGCCGCAAGACCGCCAGCCAGAGGGCCGTCCGCACAGGCCGGCCCCATCGTCCCGCCGCGTGGCCGCAAGGCCTGCGCGGGTTTCTGCACGTTCTTGACCACGAGGAAAACCATGGCCTTCGATTCTCGTCCGGCGCCTGCGCGCGCCAATTTTCCCGGCGGCGACGCCTACGCCGCGGAAGTATTCGAGCGCTCCCGCCGCGCCGCCGCGGACCGCGGTCTGCACTACCACCCCGACATCCCCTACGACGACGCCACAGGCTGCCGCCTGGATCTCTACGCGCCGGCGCGCGCGCCGGCAGACCTGCCCTGCCTGATCTTCGTGCACGGCGGCGCGTTTTCGCTGGGCTGCAAGGAATGGATGGGATTCATGGCGCCGGCCGTGACGGCGACGCCGGCCTTGTTCATCTCGGTGTCGTACCGGCTGGCGCCCGGCCATGTCTATCCTGCCGCGGTGCGCGATGTCGCCGCCGCCGTGGACTGGGCCTGGCGCAATGTCGGCGCATACGGCGGCGATCCCGCGCGCCTGTTCCTGGGCGGCCACTCGGCGGGCGGCCACCTGGCCAGCCTGGTGGCGCTGGACCGCCGCTGGCTGGATGAACGCGGCCTGCCCGCGCGCGTCATCAGGGGCGCGCTGCCGATCAGCGGCCTGTACGATCTGGACTACGACGGCGGCGACGCGGTGGGCGCCGCGGCGCTCGCCATACGCCGGCGCTTCATACCGGACGACTCCCACGTGCCGGCGGCCAGTCCGATGCATCATGTCGGACCGCAGGCGCCGCCGTTCTATCTCGGGGCGGGCGAACACGACCTGGGCAGGCTCGCGGCCGAGGCGCTGGCCATGCGGGACCTGCTGAGCCAGGCCGGCGTGCCGGCGGCGGCGGAGATCTACCCGGATCACGATCACTACGCCGCCAGCAGCCGCTGCGTGGACGACGGGCACCCGTGGATCACCCGGGCGCGCGCCTTCCTGCGCAGCGGCAGTCCGATATAACGGTGCGCCCGCTCAGGCCGGCGCCGCGCCCTCCTGGCGACCGATCATCTGCGCGGCCGCCGAACAGAGGACCTGTCGCACCAGGTCGGCCTGGCGACGCGCGCCGGCCTTGCCCAGCACCTGGTTCAACTGGTAGCGCGCGGTGCCCACCGTAATGCCGCGGCCGCGCGCGTATTCCTCGACCGTCCAGCCCGCCACCAACGCGCTCGCGAGCCTCGCCTCGGCCTCGGTGAGGCCGAACAGCGCGCGCAGGGCCGCCACGGGGAAGCGGGCGCCAGCCTGCGACTCTTGCACCAGCGACACCAGCACCAGGGCGCCGCCGTGCGGCTGAGAGGCTTGCAGCCGCTGCAGCGCCAGCTGCGTGCGGCCCTGTCCGTTTTCCAGGGTCAGGAATACCGGCTCGGCCTCCAGCGACGCCTGCGCCAGCGCGTGCGCGAACCGGGACTGACCAGCGGCGTCGGCGCAGATCCGGCCGCTGCGCAATCGCAGGCCCGCGCGGCCGTCCAGCCCTTCCCGGGCGCGGCGGTTCGACCAGACGAGTCCGCCAGACTCGTCGCACAACGCCAGCGCGCAGGGCCAGGCTTCCAGGTAGCGGTCGACCAGCGCGGACACGCTGCGGTCGAGCCCCACGGATTGCGCCAGCGTAGCCGCCTGCAGCAGATGCGGCGTGAGCTTGCGCAGCCGCTCCA